>OHQX01000273.1_pt1 | contig 25435 bp, 22 predicted proteins | sample 1578251 | NCBI WGS metagenome assembly OHQX01 (sample SAMEA3879507, study PRJEB24766) | human gut metagenome | biome: human-associated habitat; feature: feces | place: USA | collected 1985/1987
CCTGGTTTTCAGTTATCATAGCACTCACCTGACCTTTTAAGATCATTTTACAACTATTCGAGAAATGATGATTTGAGTTAGGTGGCTATAAAGTAGAAAAACAGGCGTTAAACTAAATTTAATGATCTAGTAGCAACAATTTTCTTAAATTGAGCGTTTTATTTTATAAACATATAAATAAGATCTCATAATTATCACCTCTTCTCATATTTTATACTATTTTGAATTAAAATGCGTTATGTACCATTTCGATAACACCTTATACAAGGGGTTAATATAAAATACACGAAAAATGTTTATTATTATAGATGATGTATTATGTTATGATGTTAAAAAGGAGTTGAGAAGAATGCTTACAATTAAGGATGTATGCAAACAATATCATACAGGTGAACTCACTCAGACAGCTCTTGATCATGTATCTCTATGTTTAAGAGATAATGAATTTGTTGCAATATTAGGACCATCTGGTTCAGGAAAAACAACTTTATTGAATGTGATTGGCGGATTAGATCAATATGATTCAGGAGATCTTATCATCAATGGTATTTCCACAAAACAATATAAGGATAAGGATTGGGATTCTTATCGAAACCATACAATAGGTTTTATTTTCCAAAGCTATAATTTGATTCCACATCAGACCATTCTTGCGAATGTAGAACTCGCCCTCACAATTTCGGGTGTTTCTAGAGAAGAAAGAACACGTCGTGCACAAGAGGCACTTAGTCAAGTAGGACTTAAAGAACAGTCTCATAAGCTTCCAAATCAGTTATCCGGTGGACAGATGCAAAGAGTGGCTATTGCTCGTGCATTAGTGAATAATCCTGATATTTTACTTGCGGATGAACCAACAGGGGCACTCGATAGTGAAACAAGTATACAGGTTATGGATTTACTTAAACAGGTTGCGAAAGAAAAACTTGTAGTCATGGTCACTCATAATCCAGAACTTGCACATATGTATGCTAATCGTATTGTGAATCTAAAAGATGGTGTGATAGTCTCTGATTCTAACCCAGTATCTTTTAAAGAAGAAAAGCCTGTTCATAAAAATCTGGGAAAGACATCTATGAATTTCCTAACCGCATTAATGCTTAGCTTTAATAACCTTAAAACAAAAAAAGCCCGTACAATATTGACATCATTTGCTGGCTCTATTGGTATTATTGGAATTGCGCTTATTCTATCTATTTCTACCGGTGTGAATGCCTATATCTCATCCATTGAAAAAGAGACGTTATCAGAATATCCTCTTTCTATTCAATCTACAGGAATTGATATGAGTGCGATGATGGGCGAACCAGTCAAGAAAAACAACAGTGAAGTCAAGGTTGTGGATATGATGGAGAATATGTTCTCTAAGATCGGTTCTAATGATTTGAAGAACTTAAAAGCATATATAGAGGAACATAAAGAAATTAATAACTATGCCCGTGCTGTAGAATATGATTATGGTATCTCGCCACAGATTTATGCAAATGATCAATATGGAATCAGACAAGTGAATCCTGGTGCCACAATGAAAAAACTTGGCATGGGAACAAGCAGTAATTCTATGATGAGTAGTATGATGAATACGAATGTTTTCTATTCTCTTCCATCTCATGCCTCTTTATATGATGATCAATATGATGTAAAAGCGGGTCACTGGCCAAAAAATAAAAATGAATGTGTATTGGTACTCTCTAAAAAAGGTGGAATCAGTGATTTTGTGCTTTATACATTAGGCTTAAGAGACCCAACACAATTAGATCAGATGTTAAAAGCTTTTAGTGAAGAGAAAAGTGTTAAAATCACAACAGGCAAACAAGGTTATCGTTATAATGATCTATTAGGTATTACTTTTAAAGTAGTGAATGCATCCTCTTATTATCAATATGATGATACATATAAGGTATATAAAGATAAAAGTAATGATACAAACTATATCAATTCACTTGTACAAAATGGTAGTGATTTAAAGATTGTTGGTGTTGTACAGCCTAAAGAATCGACTAATGCTTCTATGCTTGCTATGGGTATTTATTATCCTTACTCACTTGCTACTTCTACTATTAAAGATGCGAGTAATAGCCAGATAGTAAAAGCACAGCTAGAGAATAAAAATATAAATGTGATTACTGGACAATCTTTTAATGATCAGTCTCAAAAGACATTTGATTTATCATCTATGTTTCAAGTGGACAACAATGCTTTAAAGAATGCATTTCAGTTTGATACAAGCAAGGTGAATATGTCCATGCCACAAATAGACTTGTCTAGTATTTTAAGTCAGATAAAAATTGATATATCTCAAAGTGATGCATCATTGTTTATGTCTACAATCTCATCTGGCTATAATGATTATATAAAGGAACATCCTTTAAAAGAAGCAGAAAATTTAAATGAGGTGGTTCAAAAATATCTTCAATCCAAAAGAGCATCAGATATTATTAAGAAAGGTATTGATGATGCAATTAAAGAAAATGGTGAAATAAAGATCACTGAAGAACAGATGCAGAAGATTATGAAGAATGTCGCGGATGACTTTAGTGATTATGCAAAAGAAGATATCAATTCATTTACACTAGGATTACAGAATAGTATGATGAACTATCTCAATTCACAGGATTCTAAGCAGGTCATCAATCAGTTTATTAATAAAGTTATCAAAGACAATCATCTAGAAGAAAAGTTGAATACTATTATGGCAGGATATATGCAAAATGTCACAAAACAATTGTCTACTTCTTTATCTCAGGCATTTACTTTTAATCCAGATGTCTTTAAACAGGCCATTAAAATGAATAGAGATGGTGCGGATATGACTGAACTTTTAAAATCAATGATGAATACAGAGCAGTCAAACTATGATAATAATATGAAAAAATTTGGCTATTGCAGCTTTGATGATCCAAGTAGTATTAGTATTTATCCTCAGGACTTTGAAAAGAAGCAGTCCGTTCTTGATTATTTAGATCATTATAATGAGAAGATGAAAAAGATAGATGAAGACAAAGTGATTACTTATACAGATGTTGTAGGTACACTTATGTCTTCTGTGACTGATATTGTCGATGTTATCAGTTATGTATTGATTGCCTTTGTTGGTATTTCACTTGTAGTTTCTTCAATTATGATTGGTGTAATTACTTATATTAGTGTATTAGAAAGAAAAAAGGAAATTGGTATACTACGTGCAATAGGTGCTTCTAAGCATAATATTTCACAGGTATTTAATGCAGAAACATTTATTATCGGTTTATTATCAGGACTTATGGGTATTGGTATTACCTTGCTTCTATTGATTCCAACTAATATAATTATACATAACGTATCCAATCAGACCTCTATCAATGCGATGCTGCCAGTAAGTGACGCAGTTGTTCTTATATTATTAAGTATTGGTCTTACATTACTTGGTGGATTAATTCCATCAAGTAAAGCTGCAAAAGAGGATCCTGTCAAAGCATTGCGTACAGATTAAAGGAGTAAATGATGTCAAAGAACGTTATTGAAGAAATCTATTCATTCTATGATTGTTTCTTTGATTCAGAAAAAATACAAAAATATATCATGTATCAGACAAGTGAAACTTCTGTATTTTGTTTTTATAATGCCGTTGTTCTTATATGATTGCTATTGCAGTAATAGAAATACTCTATCTTTTCTTTACTACAATGGATGGAGATGCACACGAAAAGAGCGCTAAGCATGAAGATTTGATTGCAGGAGATAAGATATAAGGTATGCAGATGATGTATACCTTTTTATTTATCATAAACAATAATAAAAGTATTGAAAACAATAATACAATGAGTATAATGAAGTTGAAAAGGAGAGAAGAGTATGAGAGACAGAATTACAATATTAAAAGAGAAGATGCTTGATGAAAAACGTTATGCATCTATTGAACAAGCGCGTATCATAACACGTATTTATAAAGAGAATGAAACTCTTTCTGTTCCTATGAAACGTGCTCTCTCTTTAAAAGCAGTATTAGAAGAAATAGAAATTGGTGTTGAAAAAGAAGAATTAATTGTAGGTAATCGTACAAAAGGTGTACGTGCAGGTGTTGTATTCCCTGAAAGTGGCTGCTCCTGGGTTGATAGAGAATTTGAAACACTTCCTACCCGTCCTCAGGATCAGTTTGAAGTGAGAAGTGAGGATATTAAAGAATTTAGAGAAACCATATATCCATACTGGAAAGGACATTCTATGGAGGATGTCATTAGAACACGTTATGGAAAAGAAATTGATCATATCAGTAAAGTAGTCAAGATCAATCAAAAAGACCACGCACAGGGTCATATCTGTCCTGATTCAGCTTTATGGTTAAAGTATGGTCCACAAGGATTATTAGATAAGATCAATGACAAACAAGAAACAGAATTCTATACATGCACAAAACTTGTATTAGAAGGGGCTATCACTTTCATGAAGAGATATCATGATTATATTATCTCTATGCCTGATTATCATGAGAGTGATAATTTAAAGCGTGTTGCAGATAACTGCCTCTCTTTATCTCAAAGACCTCCAAAAACATTCCATGAAGCAGTGCAGTCTTTATGGTTCTTGTTTGTAATATTACATATGGAATCCAATGCATCTTCATTCTCACCAGGACGTATGGATCAGTATCTTTACCCATATTATGAACATGACTTAAAAGAAGGGCTTATTAGTAAAGATGATGCATTAGAGATATTAGAATGTCTCTGGTTGAAGTTTAACCAGATTGTTTATCTTCGTAATAGTAATTCAGCTAAATACTTTGCAGGATTCCCAATTGGATTTAATATTGCGGTAGGTGGCTTGGATGAAAAAGGACATGATACATATAATGATTTATCCATGCTTTGTCTGGAAGCACAGAAGGAATTATGTCTTCCTCAGCCTAACTTATCAGTAAGACTCAACAAGAATACATCTCATGAACTCATGCAGAAGGCGATTGAAGTTGTTGCATTAGGTAGTGGTATGCCACAGTTCTTTAACGATGAAGCGATTATTCCTGCGATGGAAAGACTTGGTATTAGTCACGAGGATGCTTTAAATTATGCGATTGTCGGATGCGTAGAACTTACAACTCATGGTAATAACTTAGGTTGGAGTGATGCGGCTATGTTTAACCTCAATAAGGCATTAGAACTTACTTTAAATAATGGTAAATGTTTATTGACGGGACAGAAACTTGGTCTAGATATGGGATCACTTGAAACATATCAAACATATGAACAGTTAGAAAAAGCTTTCAAGATTCAGATTGATTACTTTATTGAAATGATGATGAAAGCGGAAGAAGTTGTAGAAAGAGTTCACCAGGAATGTTTACCCACAGCCTTCTTATCATGTGTCATTGATGATTGTTTAGAAAAAGGTATGGATGTTACAAGAGGTGGCGCTAAGTATAATTTATCTGGTATCCAGATGATTCAGATTGCGAACTTAGCGGATTCTCTTGCAGCTATTAAGAAGTTAGTCTATGAAGACCATCTCTTAGATTCAAAAGAATTGCTAACAGCTTTACAGGATGACTTTAAAGGACACGAAATTACACAAGCTATGCTTTTAAATAAAGTACCTAAATACGGAAACGATATTGCCTGGGTAGATGAATGTGGTGCTAAATGGGCACGTTACTTTAGAAATAAGATGAAAGAGTATAAGAATTATCGTGGTGGTCCTATTCATACAGGTATGTATACTGTTTCAGCTCATGTTCCTATGGGTGAAAATGTGGGAGCCTCTCCAGATGGTAGAAACGCTTATACACCTCTTGCGGATGGTGGTATGTCCCCTGTTTATGGTAGAGACTTAGCAGGACCTACAGCTGTCTTAAAATCTGTCTCTAAACTAGATGATGACCTCACAACCAATGGAGGATTACTCAATATGAAGTTCTTACCAGACTTCTTTAAGACAGAAGCAGGACGTATGAAGTTTGAAAACTTCCTTCGTGCTTTTGTGGACTTGCATGTACCTCATATTCAGTTCAATGTCGTCAATAAGAAAGATTTATTAGATGCGAAAGTTCATCCTGAAAGACATCGTTCACTTACAATCCGTGTTGCTGGCTATACAGCTTACTTTGTAGAACTAGCAGGTAAATTACAGGATGAAATTATTGCGAGAACAACCTATGACAACATCTAAATATCTTGTATTTGATATCAAAAGATTTGCGGTACATGATGGTGAAGGATTACGTACAACAATCTTCTTTAAAGGATGTCCTTTAAGATGCAGATGGTGTCAGAATCCTGAAGGACTTTTGCCACAAAGAAAGCCTATTTACTTAGAAAACAAGTGTATGCATTGTCGAAACTGTGAGAAGCACGGAACAGGTAAAATAGTCTATCAAGATAGACCTGTATTTATAGAAGATGATTTGGATGAAATCTTTAAGTATTGTCCTACAGATGCGATTCAGTATGATAGCTCTTATTATAGCTTAGAAGAACTTGTTGATAAGGTGATGGAAGATGAAGTTTTCTTTAAATATGGTGGAGGTGTGACAGTTTCTGGTGGAGAACCTTTTATGCAGCAGGAAAAACTGATACAATTATTAAAGGAACTCCATACAAGAGTACATACAGCCATTGAAACATCACTTTATACTTCACTAGATTTAGTGAAGGAGGCAGCCCCTTATCTTGATCAGATCTATTGTGATTTAAAGATAGAAGATGACAAAGCACATCTAGAAGCAACCGGTGTATCAAATGCAATCATTAAAGAAAATCTAGCTTATTTACTTACAAGTGAACATAAAGATAAAGTCATTGTAAGAACACCGCTTATTCCTGGATATACAAGTAATGATGACAATATTAAGAGTATTGCCTCTTATCTTTATAGTTTATATCCAGACGTACGTTATGAATTATTAAATTATAATCCTCTTGCATCCGCAAAATATGATTTAACTGAATTTGAATATGGTGTCAAAGAGGATCAGAAGGCCTATAGCCAGGAACAATTAAGCCATTACTATCAGATTGTATCTGATAGTGGAATAAAAAATATAATCAAGGGAGATTAAAAAAATGGAATTTATTATTGATACTGTAGATTTAGAAGAAATTAGAGATGCAGTGGATCACTTACCAATCGTAGGTGTCACTAGTAACCCAAGTATTGTAAAAAAGACAAGCCCAAAGGATTTCTTTGGACATATGAGAGAAATCAGAAAAATTATTGGTGATGAACGTTCTTTACATATTCAGGTCATTGCGACAGAAGCAGATGAAATTGTGAAAGAAGCACACAAGATCTTTGAAGAAGTAGATGACAAGGTATATGTAAAGGTCCCTACTACTTATGAAGGTGTTAAGGCAATGAAAATCTTAAAGGCTGAAGGAAAAAATGTAACTGCCACAGCTGTTTATGATTTGATGCAGGCTTATATGGCACTTGCAGCAGGTGCTGATTATATTGCACCATATACAAATAGAATTGGAAACTTAGGAAATGATCCTTTTGAATTAATGGCTCATTTATCTAATAGAATCGTAGAAGATGGTTATGACTGCAAGATTCTTGCTGCAAGCTTCAAGGGTGTACAGCAGGTAAGAGATGCATTTAATGCAGGTAGTCAGGCTGTCACTGCACCAGTAAGCGTATTAAAGGCAATCTTTGAAAATCCAAGTATTTCTAAAGCTGTGACTGATTTCAATAATGATTGGTATTCAGTATACGGAGAAGACAAAGGTCTTTGTGATATGTAATGAAAAGAAACGAGCGAGGGCTCGTTTCTTTTTATATAATATGATGTTCTTTTAATTTTTCTTCTAGTTTTGAATGATCAGGTAAATGAATACCATTCATGCCGACGTTCTTACATGCATTAATATTATCAAGAGAATCATCAATAAATAGACATTCATCTGCCTTTAAATGATAACGTTCTAATAATAATTCATAGATTTTTAAATCAGGCTTGATTAGTTTTTCTTTGGCACTAATAATAGCTCCATCAAATAGAGTAAACCAATCCTGTTTCTTTAAGAAGCGATTATATGCATCTAGGTGGAAATTAGAAATAATATAGAGGTGATAACCTTTCTCCTTTAATGGAGAGAGTAACTTGATATTATTTTCAATAGGAAGAAGTAATTCAATCCATTCTTCCATGATTTCTTCTATATCCAATGCAAGTTCAGGATATTCGTTGATTAATTTTTCTGTAAACTCTTCTCTTGTGATGGTTCCTTCATCTAGCTTAATCCATAAAGGATTCTGGAAGATGATTTCGAATAACTCATTATAATGCGTATAGTTCTTCTTTTTCAGCCAAACTAAAGGCTGATAGTCTAATAGAACACGCCCTAAATCAAATACAATATTTTTCATATTTTTTCTCCTTTCAACTATTATATGATATACTTAATAAAATGTATATGTTAATCAAGGAAGTGGTGTTTTTATGGAAGAATTAAAGAAAGTAACAACAAGTCAAAATAGAATAGATTTATTACATGCTTCCTCTATTGATACGTTAGAAGATATTATTTATCATTATCCTTATAAATATGATGAAGTGATTGAAATATGGCCTCCTGTAGAAGATAAATGCTGTGTAGAGGGGGTTATCATAAGTAGTCCTAAGGTATTTTATAAAGGGCGTTTTTCCCGTATGACATTCAATGTGTCTATTAAAGGCAATGACTATATAGTCACGATCTTTAATCGACATTTTCTTCGTCCTCATCTTACACTTAATCGTATTATTACGTTACAAGGTAAGGTAGAAGGGAATCGTTTCACCGCTTCTAATATATTATTAAAGAATCTAGATCAATTATCAGGTATTACACCTGTCTATTCATTAAAGGATGGACTTACAAGTCATGCCTTTTCCCAATATGTTAAAAAAGTATTAGGGATGAATATACCTATTGAAGATGGGCTTCCTATAGAGATAAGAGAAACAGTTGATCTCATGAGCAAGAAAGAAGCACTCTATGCAGTCCATTTTCCGATGAACCATGAACAACTACAAAAGGGTATTAAAACTCTTAAGTATGAAGAATTCCTAAACTTTGAACTGGCTCTTTCTTATCGCAGAATGCAAAGAGAACAGGAAGTAGGATATGCAAAGGATTTTTCTTTAGATGAAGTCAATGCCTTTATTCATACGCTTCCCTTTAAATTAACGAAAGATCAAAAACAGAGTGCTAAAGACATACTATTAGATCTTCATAATCCAACAATTATGTATCGTTTCTTACAGGGAGATGTAGGTAGCGGTAAGACAATTGTGGCAGCTATAGGGTTATATGCGAACTATTTAAGTGGTTATCAAGGGGCTCTCATGGCACCGACTGAAGTGCTCGCAACACAGCACTATAGTAAGCTTAAAAAGACGTTTGAAGCATATGATATGAGTATTGCATTACTCACAGGATCACTCACTTTAAAAGAAAAGAAAGAAATCTATGAAGGTTTAGAAAGTGGTTCTATTGATCTAGTGATTGGGACACATGCATTATTCCAGGAGAGCGTTCATTATAAAAATCTTGGATTTGTAGTAACAGATGAACAGCATCGCTTTGGAGTTAAACAAAGAAAAGCCTTAAAACAAAAAGGCGAAGGCGTTGACTTCCTTGTCATGAGTGCGACTCCTATACCTAGAACACTTGCAATGAGTTTATATGGGGATATGGATGTTTCAAGTATAGAAACAAGACCGGAAGGTAGAAAGCCTATCTTAACAAAATATTTTGAAGGCAGTTCTATGAGACCTTTCTTGAAACAATTAAAGAGTTATTTATCACAAGGTGGACAATGTTATGTCATCTGTCCTTTGATTGAAGATAACGAAGATCTTCCATTAAAAAGTGCTTTGACTATTTATGAAGCGATGTCTTCTTATTTTAAAGGACATTATCAAACAGGACTTCTTCACGGTTCTTTGAAGGATGAAGAGAAAAATGCAGTGATGCAGGATTTTAAAGATAATAAAATACAGATTCTAGTCTCTACGACAGTGGTAGAAGTAGGGGTTGATGTCCCTAATGCGAATATGATGGTTATTTATGATGCTGAAAGATTTGGCTTATCTTCTATTCATCAGTTACGTGGTCGTATTGGAAGAGGGAATCAACAGGGGTATTGTTTTCTGTTGTCTGTTGCACAAGACGAGCCAGCAAAAGAGAGACTGCACTATCTAGAAGAACATGATGATGGATTTGAAATATCACAATATGACTTAAAAACAAGAGGACCAGGAGAACTATTAGGTGATAAGCAGAGCGGTCTTCCAGCCTTTGTGATGGGTGATATTTTTAAGGATATGAATATTCTAGAAGAGACAAGAAGATATGCAATTAAGATGATTCATGATTATTATAAGTATGGGGAATATGAAAACTATATTGAGATGATCAAGAAAAAGATAAAAAAAGGGAATGAATATATTGATTAGTTATGATATTATGTAACTGACGAGGTGATTTTTATGAAATTAGCAATCGATGCGATGAGCGGAGATTTAGGTAGTGCACCTGTTGTGGAAGCCTGCAAGAAATTTGCAGAAAAGCATCCAGATGTTGAATTATACGTGACAGGTAAAAAAGAAGAATTAACAGCTTTGGAATCTATTAATTCTATTCATATTGTAGATGCACGTGATGTTGTATTAATGACTGATAGTGTATTAGGTGTAAGAAGAAAGAAAGAATCTTCAATGGTGAAGGCTTTAATGATGGCCCGTAAGGATGAAGTAGATGGAGTTGTATCATGTGGTTCTACAGGTGCTTTTTATACTGCTTCAATGTTGTTTGTAAAGCGTATTGAAGGCGTAGAAAAATCATGCTTAATGGCAACTCTTCCTACATATAGCGGTAATAGTACATGCTTGATGGATGTTGGTGCCAATGCGACCAATACAGCAGAACAACTACAGGAATTTGCAGTAATGGGCTCATTATATAGCAAGCTTGTTTTAAATAAGGAAAATCCAAAGGTTGCTTTACTTAATATTGGTGCAGAAGATCATAAGGGTGATGAAATGCATCAGGAAGCTTATAAACTATTAAAAGGCAGCGATAAGATCAACTTCACAGGTAATATAGAAGGTAGAGAATTATTATCAGGGGATATTGATGTTGTTGTGACAGATGGATTTAGTGGGAATATCGCATTAAAAGCATCAGAAGGTGCAGCCATTCTTCTTATGAAGGCAATGAAAGAATCATTATTTGCGACATTAAGAGGAAAGATTGGTGCCTTATTTGCGAAACCTCAATTATATGCTTTGAAAGAACGCTTTGATTATAAATCAGTGGGCGGTGCTCTATTTATGGGCTTTGAAAAAGCAATCGTAAAAGCACATGGCGGTTCAGATGCCAAGGCAGTTTTTAATGCGATGGAACTTGTATATAGAATGGTAGACTTAGATGTTGTAGGTCGTATGAAAGAAGGACTTCAATAATGAAAATATTAGATTTCTTACAGAAAGAAAACATTCCTTTTAAACGCATTGGTCTTTATAAGGAAGCATTTACTCATTCGTCTTATGCGAATGAATCAAATGTTCATATTCCTGATTATGAAAGACTAGAATTTATGGGAGATGCTGTTTTACAGCTATTTGTATCAGAATTTATCTTTGCATTACATCCAGAATATAAAGAAGGACAGTTAACACAGCTTCGTTCTAAGCTTGTAAGAGAAGAATCTTTAGCACGCTTTTCCGAAGAACTTCATTTAGGTGAACTTCTTTATTTAGGTGTAGGTGAAGAAAAGAGTGGTGGACGTCATCGTGAAAGTGTTCTTGCAAATATTTATGAATCATTTATAGGTGCGCTTTATTTAGATTGTGGTAAAGATCAGGTGATTCGTATTCTTGAAAAGACAATCTTCAAACATGTCAATGAAGTGAATGAATTTGATGATATCACTGACTATAAGACTAAATTGCAGGAATTAGTGCAGTCAGATGACCGTAAGACTGTCAGTTATCATGTGAAAAGTTCAACTGGACCAGCCAATGCTCCTGAATTTGTCATTGAAGTTATTTTAGATGATATGATTTTAGGTACTGGCAAGGGAACAAGTAAAAAGCGTGCAGAACAGCATGCGGCAAAAGATGCATTAATGAAAATGGCAAAGAAGGCTTCATAGTCTTCTTTTTCTTGTGTGTAAGTTTTGTAAAAAAAGACAAATCACTTTACTTTTTGTATAATGATAGTATGATAAAAAACAAACAAGTTAGGAGATAAAATATGGGAAATAGTACAGTAAGTGATGCAAGAAATATAACTCTTGTCATGGACTTTTATGAATTAACAATGTCATATGATTATTTTAAACAGGGAAAAAAGGATGAAATTGCCTATTTTGATATGTTCTATCGAAAGAATCCTGATAATGGTGGTTATGTCATCATGGCAGGACTACAACAGTTGATTGAAGCAATCAAAGATATGCACTTCTCAAAGGGCGATATTGACTATTTACGTACTTTAAATATGTTTGATGGAGAATTTTTGTCTTATTTAGCTGATTTCAAGTTCGAAGGTACAATCTGGGCAGTCCCTGAAGGAACACCTGTATTCCCTTATGAACCATTAGTCACTGTTAAAGGAAAATTGATTGAAGCACAGCTATTAGAAACATTCCTTTTAGTGACAATCAATCATCAGTCATTGATTGCGACTAAAACACATAGAATTGTACAGGAAGCTAAGGGCCGTCCTGTTATGGAATTTGGGGCAAGAAGAGCACAGGGATATGATGGTGCAACATATGGCGCAAGAGCAGCTTATATTGGTGGAGCAGCAGGAACTGCTACAGTATCAGCAGGTAAAGCTTTTGGTATTCCAGTACTTGGTACAATGGCACATTCTTTTGTTCAGTCATTTGATACTGAATATGATGCATTTAAAGCCTATGCCGAAATCTATCCAGATTCATGTATTCTCTTAGTAGATACATATGATACATTAAAGAGCGGTATTCCAAATGCGATTAGAGTTGCAGAAGAAGTATTACAGCCAATGGGTAAGACATTAGCTGGTATTCGTATTGACTCAGGAGATATCGCATATCTTACTAAGAAAGCAAGAATGATGCTTGATGTTGCTGGGTTAACTGATACTAAAATATCTATTTCTAACTCGCTAGATGAATATTTAATCCGTTCTGTGCTTGAACAGGGTGCACGTATTGATTCATTTGGTGTAGGGGAAAACATGATTACATCTAAGTCTTCTCCAGTATTTGGTGGAGTTTATAAGATGGCGGCTATGGAAAAGGATGGTCAGATTGTTCCTAAAATCAAGATTTCAGAAAATAAAGAAAAGATTACTAATCCAGGCTATAAGAAGGTCTATCGTTTAATAGAGAATGAAACAAATAAAGCCATTGCGGATATTGTAATGTTTGCGGATGAAACAATTGATCCAGAAAAGAATCTCACTATTTACTCTCAGTATGATAAATGGAAGAATAAAACATTAATAGGTGGGTCTTATACATTCTTTGAATTACAGAAACCTGTCTTTGTAGATGGTGAATGTGTATATGAAGAAAAGACACTTGAAGAAATCAGAGAAAACGTTAAAAAACAGGGCACATTATTATGGGATGAAATATTCCGTTTAGAATACCCACATGCTTATTATGTAGACCTTTCTGAAAGACTTATTGACTATAAATTAAAGATGCTTGAGGAAAAACGTGGATGAAAATTACAGTAGTAGGATTAGGCGTTATTGGCGGCAGTTTTGTTAAGGCACTTAAAGGGAAGGGTTATGAAGTCTATGGTATCGATACAAACCAGCAGACTCTAGATATGGCTAAAGAAGAGGGATGCATCATTGAAGGATATCTAGATGGAAAGGATATTATTCCTGAAACAGACCTTACAATCATCTGCCTTTACCCAAGTCTTGTCTTAGACTTTATTAAAAACAATCAATTTAAACCAGGAAGTATCGTCACAGATGCTGTAGGAATTAAGTCTTATTTCTTAAGAGAAGCACTTTCTATCATTCCAGACGATGTAGAATATATTTCTATTCATCCAATGGCAGGTAGAGAAAAGAAGGGCTATCAATATGCCTCTAAACAGGTATTTGAGAATGCAAACTTCATTATTGTCTATCATGATGATAATAAGAAATCTACTATAGATTTTGTTCAAGAATTCTCTAAGCAGTTAGGTTTCCGTTCGGTTAAGATCATGTCTCCTGAAGCACATGATGAAATCATCTCATTTACTTCTCAATTACCTCACTGTCTGGCTGTATCACTTATGAATAGTGATGATCAGAAATATGAGACAGGGAAGTATATTGGCGACTCATTTAGAGACCTCACACGTATTGCGAATATTAATGAAGATTTATGGGATGAATTGTTTATGAATAATAAACAGTATTTGCTTGCTTCTATTGAACGATTTGAAGCGCAGTTAGATATTCTAAAAAATGCGATTCGTGATAATGATGATGAAACTTTAAAGGTTGCATTTAGAAAATCTACAAAAAGAAGAGAACATTTATAAGAATGTTCTTTTTTTTGCTGTGAAAGTTTAATATATAAAACAAAAAGTTTAAAAAAGAGGTTGAAAGATTACTATAAGCGTGTATAATATCATTGTTTGATTAAGCGAACAAAAAGTTAATTATATAAAACAGGGAGGATTAGATGGATCTCGGAAGGAAAATTAAACAGCTGCGTCTTGCAAACGACTTAACTCTTGAAGAACTTGCAAACCGCAGTGAATTATCAAAAGGTTTCCTCTCCCAGGTTGAAAGAAATCTAACATCACCATCTGTCGCAACACTTGATGATATTCTTGAAGCATTAGGTACTAATCTTCATGATTTCTTTGATCAGCAGGAGGATGAACAGCTTGTTTTTGGCAAGAAGGATTTTTTTGTGAATGAACAGGATGATTACATCATTCACTATATCGTACCAAATGCTCAGAAAAATGAGATGGAACCTATTCTTATTGAACTAGAAAATGGTAAACGTTCAATGAAGATGGAGCCTCATGGTGGAGAAGAGTTTGGTTATGTATTAGAAGGTAAAGTCGTTCTTCATTATGGGATGCGAGAAGAGATTGTTAAAAAGGGTGAAACATTTTATTTGAAGGGCACACGTGCACATTATTTAGAGAATCAGTGGGAAAGAAAGGCGAGAGTGATCTGGATTTCTACACCACCACTATTTTAATGAGGAGAGTTTTATGAAGAAAATTATTGAATTAGATAATCTGACTAAATCATTTGATGGTCAGGTCGTCCTAAAAGGAATTCACTTAGACATCTATGAAAATGAATTCGTTACACTTCTAGGTCCAAGTGGATGCGGAAAAACAACTACACTAAGAATTATGGCAGGGTTTGAAGAACCTGAATCAGGTACTGTATTATTTGATGGTATGAACATGGAAGGTGTACCACCATATAAGAGAGAATTAAATACAGTATTCCAGAAGTATGCTTTATTCCCACATATGGATGTTTATGATAATGTAGCATTTGGTTTGCATATTAAGAAAATGCCTGATGAAATCATTGATCATAAAGTAAGAAGAATGTTGGAACTTGTAGGTTTAAAGGGTTTTGAAGAAAGAAATATTTCTCAGTTATCTGGTGGTCAGCAACAGCGTGTTGCGATTGCAAGAGCTCTTGTTAATGAACCAAAAGTACTTCTTCTTGATGAACCATTAGGCGCACTTGACTTGAAACTAAGAAAAACAATGCAGATTGAATTAAAGAAGATCCAGCAGCAGGTAGGTATTACTTTCGTTTATGTCACTCATGATCAGGAAGAAGCACTTACTATGTCTGATAAGATTGTCGTAATGAATGAAGGTTTAATTCAGCAGATCGGCTCACCAATTGATATTTATAATGAACCAGAAAATAGATTTGTTGCCAACTTCATTGGTGAATCTAATATTGTAGAAGGTCATTTTATTAAGGATTACCTTGTAGAATGGCATGGTCAGCAGTTTGAATGTGTAGATAAGGGATTTGAAGAAGGTCAGGAAGTAGATATTGTATTACGTCCTGAAGACTTAGATATTGTAGAACCAGGTAGAGGTAAAATTGCAGGTGAAGTCGTATCTGTTATCTTTAAAGGGGTACACTATGAAATCATGGTACGTACAGAAAATCAGGACTATAAGATTCATACAACAGATTTAACAGAAGTAGGAAAGAAAGTAGATTTAGATTTCTGGCCTGAAGATATTCATGTCATGGAACCAATGGGTACTTATTAATGAAACAGTATAAAAAACTCATTACACCTTATGTCTTATTTCTATTCCTGTTAACTGTATTGCCGATGGTGTTGATTGTATTCTATGCTTTTACACAAAAGGCATCCGCAATCAAGACATTTGAATTTACATTCGCTAACTTTGCGAAATTCTTTGATCCAATCTTTGTCCAGGTATTGATTAAATCATTTGGACTTGGATTACTTACTACATTAATCTGTTTATTAATTGGTTATCCAGTCGCTTTTATGATATCTAAGTGTAAACAGCATACTCAGACTATTCTTATTATGTTGATTACTATTCCAACATGGATCAACCTTTTAATGCGTACTTATGCATGGGTTTCTATTTTATCTAGAAACGGTATTTTAAATAACATCCTAGGAATGCTAGGATTAGGATCATTTAGAATGTTATATACTGATGGAGCAGTTGCAATCGGGATGATTTATAACTTCCTCCCATTTATGATTCTACCAATCCATACATCTTTAACTAACATGGATCCTTCACTTGTAGAAGCAGCTTATGACCTGGGGGCAAATAAAATTACAGCCTTCTTTAAAATCACCTTTAAACTATCACTTGGAGGTGTATTAACTGGTATCACAATGGTATTCTTACCAGCTATCAGTGAATTCGTTATTCCAAAGATGTTAGGTGGGGGACAGTACTCTTTAATTGGTAACTTCATTGAAAACCAGTTCATTACTGTAGGTAACTGGCATTTCGGTAGTGCTGTATCACTCATCTTAGGTGTGATTGTTATTATTTCTATGGCACTTATCTATCGTGCTGAAAAGAAGACAAATAATGAAATTGAACAGGGAGGACTTACTAATGCGAAAAGAAAAAAAGCTCAGTAAAGTGATTATTATTTCACTATGTATGGTCTTCCTCTATTTCCCAATATTTATTATGGCAGTTTTCTCATTTAATAGCGCGAAGTCTTTATCACATTTTGGTGGCTTCTCAGGACGCTGGTATGTACAGTTATTTAATAACACTCAGCTATTAAATGCGATTTTTGTATCAGTTAGTATAGCAGTCATTGCGACAATCTGCTCAGTTGTTTTAGGAACAATCACAGCCATTGCATTATCTAAATCTAAGAAGACTGTCAGAACTCTTGTACAGCAGGTCAATAACTTGCCAATCATGAACCCTGAAATCGTTACAGCTATTTCTTTAATGTTGTTATTTAGCTTTGTGAACTTTGAAAAGGGTTATATGACAATGTTGCTTGCGCATATTGCATTCTGTACACCATATGTGATTACGAATGTTTATCCTAAAGTCAAACAGTTAGATGACAATCTAGCAGATGCGGCAATGGATTTAGGGGCAACACCATTCCAAACATTGACTAAGGTCATCATTCCTCAGATCAAGCCTGGTATCTTTGCAGGAGCACTTTTATCTTTTACTATGAGTTTTGATGATTTCATCATTTCGTACTTTGTATCTGGTAATGGTGTAGAAAATATTTCTATCGTTGTTTATAACATGTCTAAACGTGTTGATCCAAGTATATATGCATTATCTACAGTTATTCTTGTGGTTATTTTAATTGGGGTATTATTAGGCACTTTTGTACCATATATTTATTTGAAGAAGAGAGGGGTAAAAAATGAAAAAGCTATTTAAAGGTTTACTTTGCGTTGCAGTTATCTGTGGCCTAATGACTGGGTGTGGGTCTAAAAACTATAAACACACATTAAAGGTATTCAACTGGGGTGTATATGCCGATATGGACGTTATTAAGGCATTCCAGGATGAATATGATTGTAAGGTTATTTATGAAACTTTCGATTCTAATGAATCAATGTATACTAAATTATTGGGTGGTAACCAGTATGATGTATTAGTACCATCTGATTATATGATTGAACGTATGATCAAAGAAAATCTTTTACAGAAGATTGACTGGTCTAAGATTACGAATAAGAAATCATTAGATACTAAAGTATTAAATCAGAAGTTTGACCCAAACAACGAATACTGGGTACCATATTTCTGTGGTAACGTAGGTATCGTTTATGACAAAACACAGGTTACAAAAGAAGATTTAAAAGCAGGATGGGAAATCCTACGTAATACTAAGTATAAGGGTAACCTTTATATGTATGACTCTGAAAGAGACTCTATGATGGTTGCGTTAAAAGCTTTAGGCTATTCTATGAATACTACTAACGAAAATGAAATTCAGGCTGCTTTCAACTGGTTAGTAGAACAGAGAAAGACTATGGATCCTACATATGCAACAGATGACTCTATCGATAACATGAAGAATGGTGAAAAAGCACTTTGTGTTATGTATTCAGGTGATGCGGCAGATGTAATGAAAGAAAACCCAGATATGGGCTTCTATATGCCAGAAGAAGGTACTAACTATTGGTTCGATGGATTTGTTATTTCAAAAGATTGTAAGAACACAGATATGGCTAATAAATTCATTAACTATATGATTTCTGATAAGAACGCATTCTTAAATACACAGGAAGTAGGTTATTTAACTACTAATACTGTAGCAGCTGCAAAAGCAAGAAAGAAAGAATTCAAGAACAACAATGCTTACAGCATGCGTGTTGGACCTAAAGATGAATGTTTCAACTATCAGGATACTAAGACTAAAGAAATGTTTAGTAACTACTGGACAAAAGTTAAAGCAAAATAACATATTTTATGGTGATTCTAGATCTGGAATCACCATTTTTCTTTTAGTGTAAGCATTCTCTTAGGAGTTCTGATAAAAAAGTTATATTTTTTGATTTAAAAAACGTTGTGTTTATCGGATAAATTGTAAACACTTAGAAAAAAAGTCTTAAAAACCACTTGCATTATTTCAAAATACATAGTATAGTATACAAGCAATCTCGATTGCGACGGTTCCATAGCCAAGTTGGTAAGGCAGAAGACTGCAACTCTTCGACCATCGGTTCAAGTCCGGTTGGAACCTCCATACGTGTGCCCTGGTGGCGAAACTGGTAGACGCACAGGACTTAAAATCCTGCGGACTTCAAACTCCGTGCCGGTTCGATTCCGGCCCAGGGCACCATTTATGAATTGCGCTAGTAGCTCAACTGGATAGAGTACTTGTCTACGGAACAAGGGGTTACGGGTTCAATTCCTGTCTGGCGCGCCATCTAACGGGAAGTAGCACAGCTTGGTAGTGCACCTGGTTTGGGACCAGGGGGTCGCAGGTTCAAATCCTGTCTTCCCGACCATTTATTTGGGGCCTTAGCTCAGCTGGGAGAGCGCCTGCTTTGCACGCAGGAGGTCAGGAGTTCGATCCTCCTAGGCTCCACCAATTATAAATCAATCCTATATTTGAAGAAAACAGGCAATTAAATGCCGAAAAGCCTCCTCAATTTGAAATTGAGGAGGTTTTTTATTGAACCTTTAATATTTAAGGGGAGTCTATAGAAAACTCGCTTTAAATTATTGGGGGGTTCCACTTTTAAAGGGCAATCAGAAATGACTGCCCTTTAGCACGCTCATATTACCCCTATTTAAATGTTTTATTTATTCTACTTCTTATAAGATCCTCTCTTTTTAGTATTAGAGAAGTGTTCTAGCCTCTTATCATGTTATGTATGACTTTCCATTTTCTATAGTCCTTAATGTTCATTCTACTGCCGCATTATGGACAGGAGATAATGATTTTCTTAAGTGTGATACAATAAATCACTTCTTTTTCATTGATTTCAGTCGTATGAGACTGTACAAAGGATTCATAATCCCCTAAAATAATTCTTAGATCATTATCCAATTTGTGATCTCCTTTCGCTTTGATTTAATATGAGCAAATTAATAATACAGCGAAAGGTTTTTAATTACACAAAAATACCTAAAAAAGTGGGAACCAGTTTAGTGTGACCCCCACAGATTTAAAGGTGCCGTTTCCAAGACCCCCAAACATTTAGAGCAAAGGTCTGACCCCCACAAAAATTAAAGACCCTTTTTTAGTAGATGTGTTTTTTAGGAGGTAAACTATTACGAAACAAAGCAAACACAACATCTACTATTCAACCACAAAGATTAGGACTATTCTTCGACGCTCTATGGATGTTGCTCTTGATAGCCTGAAATGCTAGTGCAATGACCCTGTTTCCAACTTCACTCGTTGTCGAAAGCTTCCTGCTCGTACTCTTTTTGAATGCATCATGAGTTTTTCAAATTACTCCTCAATAGGTGAATTGTCTCATTTTTTCGAGGGTCACGGTCCGCATTTTGCTTTTTATGAAACTATAATGAGTTATTTACCCGTTACAGCCAATTTTTTACCTATTATTAAAGGACAGCCGTTTAGAGGCTGTCCTTTTCATGCTAGAATACGTATTCTTTTAATCTTTGCATAGCTTCCTGTAATAATGCATGTGGTAATGCAATGTTGAGTCTTATACCCCATGGATCATGGAACTGAACACCACTTTGCCAATCTACACCTACATCCCATCCTTTTTGAATAAGTTCATCAATAGTCAGATGATTCTTTAGACAGTAGTCTTCACAATGTAAGAACACCATATAAGTACCCTGCGTTTGAGATACTTCAATACCTTCTACATTATTTTTAATAAAGTCATAGGTATATTTCATATTCTGTTCAAGTACCTGATTTAATTCATTCACCCATTCAATAGATTCTTCACGATAGGCGCCTATTAAGGCATGCATGGATAAAACGTTCATACTATTGTAATGTGTTGAAGTGGCTACTTTGTTGAGCTGTTCTCTTAAATAGTCATCACAAATAATATGATAGCTACCAATAAGTCCTGCTAAATTAAATGTCTTACTTGGTGCATAAATAGAGATTGTACGTCTTTTAGCATCTTCACTTACACTATAAGTAGGAATATGCTTATATCCTGTAAATACAATGTCTGACCATATTTCATCTGATACGACAATGACATCATTTTCTTTGAAAACATTCATTGCCTGTTCAAGTTCTTCTTTTTCCCATACACGTCCACATGGATTATGAGGAGAACAGAGAACTGCTAAGCGAATGTTATTGTCTTTGATACGCTTGTCCATATCCTGATAATCCATGCGCCACACGCCCTCTTCATCCTTTACAAGAGGACTTAATTCAGCCACTCGGTCTGTATCATTTAATACAGTGGAAAACCCTACATAAGTAGGACTATGGAAGAGAATCTTGTCTCCCGGCTTTGTAAAGGCATGAATGGCACTTGCTAGACATCCTAAAACACCATTCTCATAACCAATATACTCTTTCTTTAAATCATGAATGTCGTTTCTTGTTTTCTGCCAATACATGATGGCTTCATAATAATCATCAGATGGATAAAAATAACCAAATAGTGGATGTGCGATACGTTTATTGAGAGCATCCATCACACTTGGTGCTGTCGCAAAATTCATATCAGCCACCCACATTGGAATAATACTAAAACCTTCTTTAGGTAAAGTAGGTTTCTTGACATGACCTTTTTGAAATCCTACTGCATCCAAGGCCATGGCATCTTTTCCTTTTCTATCAATGATTGTTGTAAAATCGTACTTCATGTTGTCTCCTTATTATTATAATAGGATGACTTGAAATGTTACTTAATAGACTGCATTCAGAATAGTATCAAGTGAATAATGTCCTTCTTTATAATCCACTATGATTGCTGTCGCATTATCTGGAAATCTTAAACGTTCATCATGAGGTATAAGTGTTTTAACTAATCCATAAAGTGAACAGCCATGTCCAACAATAAGTACTGTATCATCTTCTTTACTTGATGCAATGATGTCATTAAGGAATTCTATATGTTTATTAATCACATCATGGAGATCTTCTCCCTCATATGGTCGATAATCCATTTCGAGAGTATCCATCCAGTCAGTATTTTCTACATGTAGTTTTTTTACAAGTTGTGTATTGATTCCTTCTAAGATTCCAAAATTCACTTCTTTTAGACGTTTGTCATAAATAGGTGCAATATTATGACATTGAAGTATAATCTCTGATGTTTCTACTGCTCTTCCAAGTGGTGATGTATAAGCCTTGTTTATACTATAGTCCTTTAATTGTAAAGACATGTTTTCTACCTGTTTAACGCCTAATTTTGATAAAGGTGAATCACACCATCCCTGTGTTAAATTGATTTCATTAAAGTGTGTTTTACCATGTCTTACAAATAGAAACTTCATTGATTATTCTCCTTTAAATACAAAGTGTAGATGATGCTTATTCTTATCTAATAAGAATTCTTCATGTGTCTTAGCACCCCATGTATCATCTCCTGCAACACCCATCTGTTTCTCATTAATACATAATACTGTCTGATATGCTTCAGGTAATTCATCATGATGACGTGCATTTTCTAATTCATAAGGTGTGTAATGTAAAGCTGACATTTCAAAATCATCGCCCTCTAATAATAATACCTTATTTTCACCATGAATCAATACTTCCTTAACATGTGTTCTATTGCCACATTCCTGTGGGTAGAGATAAGGTGTACAGTTGTCTGTGACATTATAATCATATCTTCCAAGCATTGCCCCTTTATTTCTATCTATATAGTTTTCTTCTGGACCAAATCCATAATATGAGACATGCTCCATATCCTTATATAACTGGAATAATAGGCCGAATGCAGGCATTCCAATATTGGATGCAAGAGGCTGATAAGACATATCTACTTCTACTTTTCCATCACCATATACAGTATATGTAAGATAAAGTAGTTCATCTCCTAAACGAGGTAAATCATATGTATATTCAATCTTGCATGATGTTTCTTCTTTAACTACTCTCACAAATTGACATTTAGCATATAAACTTGCAGTTAACCATTCCCCATAGCGATAGCCATATTTATTTTCCACATCATTATTTGTAGAAGCTCTAAAGAAGTTTGGTTTTACAGGCACACGAATGTATTCTTCTTGATGATAACGATAAGACACTAATCCTTTCTGTTTTGAGAAAATGACATTGAAGTCCTTCCCTACTACACCAACATTCAAATAGTCTTCTACCACCTTAACTGGTAAAGAAGAATTCTTTACTGTTTGAGGTTCATAGTTATAAATATACTGTTCATATGCATACACTTGATTATCTTTCTTTAAATAGATATTCAATGCATATTCTTTATCACCTTCAACCATAAACGGATTTTTAATTGTAGTTGTGCTTTGTGGCGCACATTCAATCATAACATTCTGAGACTTAATGACATAGCCGTCACATAACAAATCAATCTGTAAAGTGTATTCTTTCAAATCAGTAAATAAGTATCTATTGTCTAATTTAATTTCCTGTTCATTGATTGTGAAATCTACATATTGATAACAATACTTTACTTCCTGCATCTTAGGAGTATTCTTACGATTTGCAAAGACTAAACCATCGCCACAGAAATCATAATCACTTGGTCTTTCTTTAAAATCTCCTCCATAACAGAGTTTTCCATCATGATATAATGTCTGATCGATATAATCCCAGATAAAACCTCCCTGATAAAGAGGATATTTCTTTTCTAAATCAATATACTTAAATAAAGCACCATTACTATTACCCATTGAGTGTGCATATTCACATAGAATGAACGGTTTGTCCTGATGTGTAGTTAAGTACTTTTCTATGTCTTTCACATATGTATACATCTGACTTTCAATATCACTCGTCTCATTGTAAGAACGATCATGGGAGATACCTTCATAATGAATAACACGTGATTGGTCTTTGTTTCTTAAGAATTGAGACATTTCATAGAGATTCTTACCTCCGTGAGATTCATTACCTAAAGACCATATAATAATAGAAGGATGATTCTTGTCTCTTTCATACATTGAATTTGCACGATCTAGAATAATATCTAACCATTCAGGCTTATTATCAGGAATAATATGTTCCTTGTCAAAGTACTCACTCCATGTACCATGTGTTTCTAGGTTCACTTCATCAATGACATAAAGTCCATATTCATCACATAGATCATAGACGAAAGATTGATTAGGATAGTGTGATGTACGTAACGCATTGATATTGTGTGCCTTCATATTTAAGATATCCTGTTTTGTTTCTTCATAAGATACATGTCTACCTGTATAAGCAGAAAATTCATGTCTATTAACACCGTGGAAGATGATTCTCTGACCATTGATACACATAATACCATTTATGATTTTAAATTCTCTCACACCGACCTGCTGGCTTATACATTCTACTAAACCTTCTTCATCCATTACTTCAATAATCAATGTATAAAGGTGTGGTTTTTCTGCAGACCATAAATAAGGATGTTCTAATTCAAATTGAAGTGATGAACTATCTTCTTTTGTTTCACTCGCAATAATTTCATCATTATATTTTAAAGTATAAATAACCTTTGTAGGGTGAATAACAGTTGGATTCACTTCTACGACAGCATGATCATATGTATCATTCAAATGTGCAAGTATCTTTACATCTTCCAAGTGTGAATGAGGTACCATTTCTAGTTCTACATCTCTAAATATTCCTGAAAAACGCCAGAAATCCTGGTCTTCTAGCCAGCTACCGCTACTAAAACGATAGACACTAACTGCAATCTTGTTGTTTCCTTCCTCTATTAAAGAAGTGATATTAAAACGTGATGGTGTAAAAGTATCTTCACTATAGCCTACAAAAGTTCCATTAACCCATAAAGCCATTGCGGATTCTACACCCTTAAAATTAATATAAACATCTGTGTTATCTTTAATAACTGAACTATCAAAATAAGTAATATAGCTGCCAATTGGATTATGTTCCGGAATCTCTCCTGGTATGATTTGTTCTGTGGCAGACCAAGGATAGATCTGATTGACATACATAGGTGTTCCATATCCCTGTAACTGAATATGTCCAGGAACATTGATTTCATCCCAGTTATCACTGTTGTAATCCTTGTTAGAAAAATCTTTAATCAATTGATTAAACCCATTAGCATAATGAAATTTCCATTTACCATTTAAAGAATAGATATAACTACTCTTATTTGTATGCATCTCCTCTAGAGAAGCATAGCGTTGTATTGAGGCATGTGCCTTTTCACGATTGATATTAAATACCTTTGGGTCTTTGACCCATTCATTGTTCATTTCCATATAATTTATCCTCCAAATATAATTATAAAAATATGAGAACAAATAGAAATGGAATGGAGTATAATATAGGGTAAAATAGTATAATTTTATATTTTT
>OHQX01000286.1_pt1 | contig 24635 bp, 16 predicted proteins | sample 1578251 | NCBI WGS metagenome assembly OHQX01 (sample SAMEA3879507, study PRJEB24766) | human gut metagenome | biome: human-associated habitat; feature: feces | place: USA | collected 1985/1987
CCCTGCACTACTTGGATCATTTCCATATAACATTGACCCCAGTGCCGCAGCTGCTATTACCACAACATATACATATCCCATACGCATATATACCCCGTTTTCCGTTTTTATTGTTGTTTTTTCATCAACAGCATGTTTTTCATGAACCCCTAATTTTACATTAGATCCTGGATGTAATCCTGCACTTAAATCAAGTCCATATGAATTATCTGCCCATCCGCCATTTAACGATGCATCTACGGAGACCAAATTATCCCAGTTTAAACCAATACTTATCGGAATATTAACGTTAAGCTTGCCTAAATCAATTCCTATATTTGCATCCAAACTAACTCCTCCATTACTAAAGGTAACTCCTAACGATGTTGGGATTCCAAATTTATTCCCCTTTCCCAAATCTGCGCTTGGTATATTTAAACTGTATGATTGTGAGTTACCATCATTCCCTAGCGTTGTAACATTTTTTATCCAGCTACCTGTATATTTATCACTCGTTTTCGTTATATCATATACCTCACTATGATATGTTCCCATACCCCAATTTTTTCCAGTAACAACTGTATTTGTACTTGATCCAATCGTTTCTTCCCCATAAATATACTTATTCCAGAATTTCTTCAAATCTCTCCATGATGGGAATTTTCCATTCAAGTCCACCAGGTCCATCGGTCTGTTCCAGCAGTAACTATAGTGGTTCATTGTAAATGGTACTGCTATATGCCCTCTCATAATATCTTCACTTACAAAGCGGCCTATTCCAGAATCATAGCGTCTTGCCTGTGCAAAGTACAATCCTCCTGCGCTGTCCATCTGATAACCAGTAAAACCAAAACTCTGCATGGAGTCTTGAAAGATATCTTTTGCCGTCCGGATGTTATTACCGAATTCGTCAAATCCGTAGGCTTCCTCACTTCTTCCTGTCTCATCGGTTAAGCGCATCGGGCTTCCTAAGTCATCCTGGAAGTAGAAGTGGTCTCTTCCTTCTTCTTCCATTCCTGCGACATTGCCATCCCAGAAATAGGTCTGGTCCGGACCGTTTCCTGTCTTCTGCAGGAGGTTATGGTACTGGCGGGTCAGATCTAAGGTATAACGGATGGTCCGGGCCGGGGCTGCATCCCCTGTTGCAATGCTTTGTCCCATTCTGTGGCCTAATCCGTTGTACTGATAGACTGCCTTTTGGATGGTTCCGTCCGTCCTTCCCATGGAACTGCTCATCTGGTTTGCTGCATCAAACCAGTATGCTTTTAAAACCTCTTCCCCACTTGTTACGGATAACAGGTTTCCCCTGTGGTCATAGGCATAGTCTTTGGTTCCATGTGCATCGTTCTCCTGCATCAGCTGGTTTTTGGTGTTGTAACGGTAGGTTGTCACCAGTTCCCCTGCTGTCTGGTACTCGGTCTTTTTGCTTCGGTTTCCAAAGGCATCATAACCATAGGAGCGAAGTGTTTTTCCATTCTGCGATACATGGATCAGGCGGTTTAATTCATCATAACCATAGGAAAAGCTTCCACTGTCTTCCAGCAGGCCTGGTCTTTCCTTTTCTGCCGTGATTTTATTTCCCATAACATCATAACCGTAGTGGTAGCGTTCTGTAAAATCTGCTCCCGTATGTAGGATCTCTTCGACTTTTCCTGCTCCGTTGTAGCGGTAGTCCGTGCGGTTTCCTCCAGGGAACTGCTTTCCGGTCAGTCTTCCGGCTTCATCGTAGCAGTACCGGATTGTTTTCTCTTGTTCCTTATTGGATATGAGTTTCATGGCGGTCAGCTGCATCACTTTGTTGTATTCGTATGCTGCTTTTCTTCCATCCGGGTAGAGAACCGCCGTTCTTTCTCCCATTCTTCCCCATTCATACCCGACCGTTTTTCCGTATGGGTCTGTGACAGAAGATACCCGTCCTGCCTCATCCATGGCGATCTTGGTTGTGCCGAGCCAGTCTTTTACTTCCTCTAACTGGCGTATGGCATTATACGTGAGTGACACTGTCCTTCCGTCTGCGTATCTGATCTCTTCTACCTGTCCATCTGCTCCATAGCTTATGGCAGTTTCATATCCATCCCTGTCCGTCTTTGAGGTCATGCGTCCGGCAGGATCATATGTATATGTTTCCATATCTCCCAGCGGGTCTGTCACTGCCACAACATGTCCTTCCTTATCCCATGTATATGCAGTGTTCTGTGTCTGCTCTCCGCCTGTTCCAGTACAGCTTGTCTGTGTCAGGTGTCCCATGGCATCATACTGATAGAAAGTCTCATTTCCTAAAGCATCCGTTACCTTTGACAGATTTCCATTTGGTGTGTATTCATAACGTGTTATGTTCCCATTTTCATCAGCAGCCTCTGTCACATGTCCTAGTGCATCATATTCAAAGTGCTGTGTTCCACCGACAGCATTCGTTATTGATACTATCCTGTCAAGAACATCATAACTGTAATGATAACGTTCTCCAGACATGGTTATACGTTCTGTCATATTTCCCTTTGCGTCATAACTGTATTTTTCACCTGATCCGTCCGGATAAAGCACACTTCTGAGTCTGCCTCCCTTTTCATAGGTGTATACTGTGCTGCTTCCATTGGGATGGCATATCCTGTCCACATTTCCAATCTCATTGTAGCATACGCTTGTGGTCTCTCCGGCTGCATCCGTGACACCCGTTCTTCTTCCCAGATCATCATAGGTATATTCTGTCACATGACCCAGCGCATCGGTTTCCGATACAAGATTTCCCTCATGATCATAACCGAAAGTGGTTACTGCCCCGTCTGCCGCTTCCATGCGCACCAGCCTGTCTGCCTCATCATATGCATACCTGGCAGTGTTTCCGGCTGCATCCGTTTCGGACAGCAGGTTTCCTGCCGCATCATATGCATACCTGATTTTTCCTCCCATAGGCAGCGTATGCTCTTTAAGCCTGTTGTCGCTGTCATATATGAACCGCTGTATTCCACCGTCCGGTGACTTTATGCTGCTTACGTTCCACATCCTGTCGTATGCAAGCTCTGCACGGTATCCTTCCTTGTCCGTGTATGCGCTGATTTTTCCCAGATCATTGTAGTCAAAGGATATTGTCTTTCCGTCAAAATCCGTAAGGCCTGTAACCTTCCCCCCGGCATTGTAAGTGTATTTCCTGACATTTCCAAGTGCGTCTGTTACTGTGCTGATTCTGTCTGATGCATCATAGCTGAAATATGTCCCGTTGTTGTTTGCGTCCGTTGTTTTTATCACCCTGTTTAAAAGGTCATATTCATATGACGTGCCGTTGCCGTTTCCATCCGTTACTGCCGTGATGTTGCCTCTGCGGTCATATGAAAGCTCAGTGCTGCTTCCATCTGCATATGTGATTTTTTCTGCCCTTCCGAAAACATCATTTTTTATCTTCGTCCGGTTTCCGAGTGCATCCGTCGTGCCTGTCAGGTTTCCCTTTGAATCATAGTGGTTTTTTAGCCTTGTCCTCCCGTTGATGCTCAGACTGGTAAGGTTGTTGTAAATGTCATACGTGAAGTTTATTCGGCGCTTTCCCGCATCCACTGTCTGGGTCAGGTTTCCCCTGCTGTCATATGACATGCGCACGGTGTGGCAGTTCCTGTCTATCCTGCAGATGCACTGGTTCCTGTCATTGTACAGGTATTTTTCCCTTGTGCCGTCCTCATACAGCGTGGCTGTATTTCTGTACCTGCTGTCATGCACGTATGTTATCCGGCTTCCGTTTCTTTCCGTGAGTGTGACACGGCTGTTTTTGTCATCATACTCAAAGTCCATCGTGCCGCCGTCCGGGAACTCCTGGTGTGTCACCCTGAACAGACTGTCGTATCTGTTCCTTACGGCCGTGACATTTCTTGCATTTACTGTCTCCGTTATCCTTCCGTTGTCTCCGTAGCTGTATGTGTACACTGCTCCTGACGGTGTCGTGACTGTCTTTAACATGTCTCCGTCATACTCAAGCTTTACCTTTCTGCCCGCATGGTCTGTGACTTCCTTGAGCATGCCTTCACTGTCATATGCATACTCAAGGAAGCTTCCTGTATCGGTTTCCGCCTTTGCCAGCCTTCCTCTTTCATCACGGATAAATGTGATTCCCCTTTTGTTTGTGTTTTCCTGTCTTGCCGCCTTTCCGTTTTCATCAAAGTACACGGCATCCATGCCCGGATGGCATGTAAGCTTATAGCCGTCTTCCGTCCTTTCCAAAAGCCCCATCGCCGCGTTTTCCGCCACATAGCCTGTGTCTGTTTCCGCAAAGTAGTAAAACTGTCCGTCATGCATGCGCACCGCCGCTTTTTGGTCCGGCTGCTTTTGCACTTCCATTTCATAATTGTGCAGGAAACAGCTGCCCATTGTGCCGGTGCCGGTATCCTTTGAGTTGTAGTATCTGTGGAATGAAAGCGGTATCTCTCCACCTGCCTGCATGTCTTCATGGTCATAGATGAAGTTTCCGGTGCTTAAGTTTACAGGATCACTGCTTTTTTTGCATGATGTATCACCTGCGCCGAGCTTTTCCTTCTCGGTCTTTTCACTCTTTGCTGATTCAGGATTTTTTATTCTCGCAGCATCCGCCTCAAGCGTCCCCTTCATTCCTGCCATGTCCAGGTTTCCGCCGTCCGGGCTTATTGATGCTGCAAGGTCATTTATGAGTTTTATTATGTTATTGCCGCACGTTATCTGTCTGTTCATGGCTGCCATGCTTTTTGTATCCACTGACTGCACATTTGAAAATATAGTGTCTATCTTCTTTTTAGTGGCATTATTCTTGTCTATTATCTTCTGGTGGTATGTATCCACGTCGTTTATATAGTTTTCTATTCCGAGCTTTCCTGTCCAGCTCCGAAAATCCATTCCCCTGTCCGAAAACCAGTCATTTATCTTTCCCCATGTGGATGAAGCTGCGGCATCATCCGCATAGCCTTCAAGCTTCTGCTTTGCTTTTTCTGAGAAGTCTCTTATCATTTGTTCTTACCTTCCTCCTGCCTTCTGTGCCGCATTATTTTCCTTTGTATCTATGGATGATTTCCTTCCCTTCATATATGACAAAGTATTGTTGAGCAACAGCATAAATGAATCCTGCATTCTTTGAAACATGTTTCCCATCTCCTCTATTGCTATTATCGTACTTCCTCCACATGCCCCTACATCCGGAGCTGCTTCTGATGTATCAAGCCATGTATTATATAAGCTTTCCAACTGTGTTATCTGTAATCCGAGAGCCTCACTGTCTATAACAGTGGCTGCCTTTCCTGTTCCTCCAACCTGTGTTGTCTTTACTTGCATTTTCTATTCCCCTTCTTTTAAAATGGTAGTGTCAAGTTTTACTACCTTGTTTATTGTTTAAACCTTGTTTTTATGGGAGTTTGCAATAAAAAGAGCAATGACCTCCCTTTTTTTGGTATAATGTCAATCGCCAAACCAACTTTATACAAAGGAGACATTGCTCATGGACATTATACTTTATTTACTTCGTTACATTCAATATCAACAGCAAATAATTCGCTATTTTTTTAACTTTATCTGCAGATATATTCCACTCAAGCAATGGATTTACGATGATTCCCACTCTCCGAAGTATCAAAAATTTAAGATTGATGAACTTCCTAAGATTCTTCATTACGAACCCTGGGATTACAGAGACTACATACCTTACATCGAATGGCGTTATGGGAAGAAAATCAAACCGGTTTCCCGTCGCTCTGAATGTAACATCGACGATGAATGCAAGTGTCCTCGTTGCAATGCTCCAAAGCCTTATCTTTACAAGAATAACGGCTCCAAAGGACAGCTTCTCTGTAAAGTCTGTTCCACTAAATTCAGCCCTGATGAAAGCAGATTTACCAGAACAACATCTCTGCGTTGTCCGCACTGCCTCAACACCTTAGTTCCAAAGAAAACTCGAAAACACTTTATTATTCACAAATGCGTGAATCCGAAATGCCCTTACTATCTCCGCAACCTCCAAAAGGTTGATAAAGAAGATCTTAAGGAAGACTATGGCAAAAACAAGTATAAACTTCACTACATCTACCGTGAATTTGCGATAGATTTTTTTGCCATGGATTTGAACTCTCTTCCAAAAGACGCATCCTCTCTGAAATTCACAAAACACAATGCTTACATCATGTCCTTATGTCTAACTATGCATGTAAATCTTGGACTTTCTCTAAGGAAAACCAAACAGGCTTTGAAAGACCTTTACTACATATCCATATCTCACCAGCAGGTCGCCAACTACTGTAAAACAGCCGCTATCTGCATAAAGCCTTTTGTTGACAACTATAACTATGACGTCGGCAAGGTTTTCACCGCCGATGAAACCTATATCAAAGTCCGTGGTATCAAGGGTTACATCTGGTTTATTATGGATGCTGCATCGCGCTCCATTATAGGCTATCAGGCTTCTGACAATCGTGGTGTTGGTCCCTGTATCCTTGCAATGCGAATGGCCTTCAATCATTTAAAAGAGCTTCCAAAAAAGTTTAAATTCATTGCGGATGGCTACAGTGCATATCCTCTGGCGGCAATGGAATTTACCCGAAAATTTGCCAAAACATTTAAGTTTGACATTACTCAGGTCATCGGTCTTACGAACGATGATGAAGTATCAACAGAATTCCGGCCATACAAGCAGATGATTGAACGTTTAAACCGCACCTATAAAGCTTCCTATCGCGGCACCAACGGGTTTGATAACTACGATGGTGTCAACTATGATTTAGCTCTCTGGGTAGCTTATTACAACTTTCTACGCCCACACAAACATACGAAGTTTCAGGTCCTTAACAAGGTGGAAATGCTTGAAAATGCAGAAAACATGCCGGCTAAATGGCAGCTCCTCATATATCTTGGTCAGAAGACTATTCTAAATCTTCAGCAGCAATCTGCTAACTGTTCTTAGGCTCCTGAGCCCGAGGTAAATACCAGCCATCCCGAAGGGACCTGCCCTTGATGGCACGCAAAAGAAATGCTACACTGTTGTGAATCCGATGGAGAAAACAAACTGTTCTTGAGTTCTTCGCCGTCGGTGAAACACAGACAGCATTTCTTTTGTGTGCTGTCAAGGGTGGCGGCAGCCTTCCACACTCTAAATATCTGCAGTTTTCAAGGTTCATTTGAGCCGTTTTTTTACAGCTCAGTTTTTCATACTTTACTTGACACTATCTTTAAAATAAAAATTCGTCACTTTCATCAACATCTGATATAAAAGTATTACAGGTTTCCTTGGCTGTCTGACCAAGTTCTTCTACTACATTTGATAAATTTTTTGCATACGAAATGAATGTGTCCAGTGCATCTGCCGTTGCGCCCTGTTTTATCGCATCTCTTCTGATATTGTCAAGTATTTGTATATATCGGTCTATACCTTCCTGCAGATTTGTTGCTCTTGTATTTAAAAAATCCGCCATTTCATTTACATAATCATCATCTATTATCAGTTCTGTTCCTGCCATATTGATATTCTCCTTCTACTTTCTTATTTTTCTTTTTGCTTTTTTCTTTGGCTTTGTGTTTGTTTTTGCTTTTTCAGTTGCTGCCTTTTGAGCTTTCTGTGCTTCATCCGCCTCTATTCTTGATATTTCACTGTTCATGTTGTTTATCTGTGTATTGCAATTATTTATGCTTGAATTCAAATTGGATATCTGCGCCTGCTTTTTGGCTATTTCATTTGTAATTGTCGTTATTGCACTTTCAAGACCATTATGTACTTTCGTATAAGGATGTCCTGTAAGCAAATTTCCCATTCCATCATAAATGCCTGATAGTATTTTATGGCTCACATTATTTAAGCCTGCTGTAGAATCAAGTTTAGCTTTACTGGATCCTTTACAGTCAGCCAATGTATTCTGTAATTCAACTATCTTTCCTTTTACCCTGTTCAGTTCATCTATATCATTTTTCAGTTGCGCAATTTGCGAGTTATATTGTCTAATATTCTGCTGATTTTGTGATATTGCTGTCCTACATTGTCCCTTTGTCATGTCGTTTCTCCTTTTTATTAAAACATATTGATTCCACTATATTTTTAAATACAGGATGCCATTCAACTGTATCTGCGTTGCTGCATGTACACTGTAATAAATGAATTGTGTCCTGCTCTTTATATATCAATGACATTGTATACAGTGTGTCATTTAAAATATAATGCGTATACAATATGGCACATACTTCATCATAATCTGCCCTTTTGTATATGCCATGACATCTATACCCGGGAACTGTTCTTTTATAAATATGTGACATAAATTGAGCAGTCTGCTCTATATCCATTTTTTTGAGGTTTTCTATACGATCGGTGTCTACACAGCTGATCCGTATTCCATGCTGTCTGTCCAGTAACACAAAGTCAGGCAGCTTACGATAATTTCCAAATATTTTTCTTTTTTCACCTATCGTAGCAGCCTGAAAACTATCTGGGATTTCTACACTTGCTATCCCTTTCCATATAACGTATTGTTTCATATCATTTCTCCTTATTCATCCCAAGTCTCACCCGATATTTCCCACTCTTCCTGAGGATAATTTACATTTACTAATTCATAACCTGTATTTATATTTTTCACAACAAAATGTACAGACCACTCATCTTCTCCTGAAAATAGCTGTATTATTTCCTCGCAGTAAATAACCTGTATAACTTGAGTATAAAAATAATCTGGTGATACCTTTTCTTTACTTATCTGAACATTTAAATCTGTAAAATTATCATTAACCTCAAATATGCAACCATCTAACTGGTTTGCCTCATCCAATACTCTTTGTATTGATTTCTTTGCCGAATCTATCCACCAACATTTCTGTTCTTCTGTAAGCTTAATCTCACATTTTCCATCTTCCGTCAAATAAGCATATCTACAATGTCCTGTTTCTCTTACCTGCTTTATTGCCTCTTCCTCACTATCTGCAAATATTCCAGTTAATATGCAAGTTTCTAGTCCAGTATCATCATAATCCTTATAAAAGCTTTTAGTCGTATCATAGCTTTCTGTTTCATTCAAATCAGCTACTTTCTTCATGGTTGCCTTTCCCCATGGAGTAGCCCATGATACCTCTGTTTGAGGTTCATTTTCTTTAGATTTTAAGCTCTCATCATTTTTATACTGCCTAACTCCCATTAATACTGATATTACTATAATAGATATAAAAATAATTGTGCTGACATATTTTTTCACTATAATTTACTCCCTTCATTCTCATTAAATATACTGTGCCAACTGCATTAAAGTTTCTAGTATCTGAGTCAAAGAAATACCATCTGCTATAAATATTTCTGCTTTCTTCATACTTGATTCTCTATATAAAGGATCCATTTTCCAATATACTTGATCTAAATTTTCTTTTTCCTCTTCTACTCTCACTGCACTCCAATTTTTCATATCCACATTATTTGATTTTTCAAGTTTGACACTTGAAGTTACTGCTAAATTTTGTTCTAATTGTGTTGTAACTTCGCATTGTATTGATATTGAAGATACATCTAACGAAGCTCCATATTTCATTTCAGATTCTCCATTTTTTATTACCGAATTTAAAAATATTTTTCCATCTTTTTCAATACCTGCTTTTATCTTTTTATTATCCCATTCATTTGAAAAACTTACTCCATCACTATTCATTTCCGCTGATAAATTTTCAATCTCAAATTTCTGTGCATTAGCAAGCACTATTTGCTGCTGATCAATCGTTACATTTATCGTTTCACTGCTATCTGTCTCTGCTGAACCTGACACAGTTACATTATAAGTAGCAGACATATCAACACCGAGCGGCACCGTTATCTCATATATTCCCTCTTCCATTTCAACATTAGGATATAATGTAGTCAGCCAATTAGAAGTTCCACTTAAATATGCCATCTTCTCCTCATTGCTTAACGCCATAAATTCATCATATGTCAAATCAAGATTATCAACTACATCCGCATAATCAGTTGCTTCATCCACTTTTCCATCACTTACAAGTGTTTTAACCACACTCATATTTGCTGCATTCAATTTCTCTTTATCCGCATCCAAAATTGCTTTATATTTTTTAATATCAAGATTTCCGCCATTCGGATCAATTAACCCCGAAAGATCATCTATATATTTAACCCACAGGTTTCCTGTATTTATATACTGTGAGAGTTTTCCCATATATTTTGTGTCTACGCTTTGTACATTTGCAAATATTTCTTCTATCTGCCGTTTTGTTGCCTTGTTTTTATTGATCAAATTACTATAATAATTTCCAACACTATCTATACATCCCTTAATTCCCAACCGGCTAACTATAACGGGAATACTGACATTATAAAATACTATTGTATTTGCTATTTCTTCCCATCTTTGTTTTGATATTATACTATCCACATATTGCAGGAGTTCCTGTTTTGCCTCGCCTGAAAAGTCTCGTACCATTGCATTATTCTCCTTATCATTCATTCTCATATAGGATATTGAAGGTAAATGCGGCAAATGCCGCATTTACCTTCAAAAAATGACTCTGATTAGCCTCTTACTGCTGCGGCTCCTCTTGCATCATCGTCCTGTCTGCTCTGCATGTAGCTGTTGATGAAATCAGAAATACTCTGTACAGCTTCTTCTACCTTATAAAGGGCAGGCTTGTATTCACTTTCGAATCTCTCGATGAATGCATCGGCTGTCTGGTTTGTCCATCCATCTTGTAACTGTCCATTCATATTTACGAGGGTTTTGATGACATCATCAATTGCTCCCGCCTGATTTGAGTATACTGATACTCCTGTTGTTAATACGTCATAATCGACTTTGTTAATTGCCATTTTCATTGGCCTCCTTTAAATTTATTTATGGTAAAACTGCTAAGCAGTATTCCATCATGATTGTCTGACAACCTTAATCTTTACCAATTCATTGTCCTTTATATAATAAGCATCCCCAGTCTCTATAGGTTTTGAATATTTTTTACTTGCACTAACTGAGATGTCACATATCTTAATATTACATACATCATCAAATACCATGTAATGCCTGTTATCTTTCACTATCTTAAGCATCTCAGGAGAATTAAAGCTGATAGAATTATTTTCTATATCTGGCATAAATACGAATATTTTCATGTTCTTATATTTACCGAGCCATTCCTTCATATATTTCATTATTTTATTATCTCCACTCATATTCAACATGATATCTGCACTATCTATCACAAGAATAATCCATGGTTCCATCTCTAACTCGTCAAACATTCCTGCCGAATACATCTCATATCGTTGCTCAATTCTCTGATTTATTTCCTCAATCATAGGTGGTACATCATGATATGAGGTCAGATACATTGCGGTGTTAGGCTTAAATTCACATTCTCCCATTTTCTTTGTCGCATCATCCAATACATACAGCTCCGTATTGCCGGATGCCTTTTGAACAATTGTATCCATGAAATATTTTGCAAAAGTCTCCCTGTCTGTCTGATTCTTTCCTGTCAGGGAGAGCACATCTCCGCTCTTTAATTCAACTGCCACCGGTAATATACTTGTATAATCCAGACCTATTATCACTTTGTCATCACTTATGCTTTCCGTAAATTGTGACTGAATATATGTCAATGTCAGTTCTTTTGGAATTTCTGGAATAACTTTTGCTTTTTGATTTATATATTTATCGTTTTGCTCATCGACAAAACTCTTTATCTTCTGTACACGTTCATATTCTTTTTCTCCCTCAAATGATATAAACAATTGTGCCTCCAATACTTCTTTATCCAACTGCACCATGCATCGTCCCGGTGTATTAGGAATAGACAAACGTACTCCGTTTAACATCATACTGTATTCTGAAGAGTCATTACAAAACAATGTTATTCTTCCTTCAAAATTGCTTAGATACCTCTGTCCAATTCCGGATGTCTGTAAATTAGCTACTACAAATGTCATTCCAACAGCAATTCCATCCCTGAATAAAGGCAATAAATAATCTATATCCTGTAAATACATCTCCTTTAAAGCTGTCATATTATCTATCAGGACAATTATCTGTGGAAGGTCTGTTTTTCCGGCTTCCTTATATGCCAAAAATGAGCTTACACCTATCTCTGCAAGTTTTTCCTTTCTTAAATTAATCTCTTTATTCAATAATTTAAACAGATTCTTCAGCTTTTCATCATCATCAGAACATACCACTCCTCCACAATGATTTAAATTTGCATAGTTTCTCAATATCATGGAACCAAAATCTATGATATATAAATTAACCTCATGAGGAGTATAATTTTCAGCTACTCCTCTTATGATTGTCTGTAACAGATTAGTCTTTCCACTCTGTGCTGAACCTATAATCATATAATTCTGCGTTGAAAGATTTAATTCCAGTTTTTCCTGAAGCTGACGCTCCGGTTCATCAACTATACCTATGTTTACCCATATTTCACTTCCTGACTTTTTATCTGACTGTTCATAAGCAATTGTTTCCGGAAGCGGTGGCATACATATACTTGGCAGCCTCTCTATACCTGTCTGCTCACAAAAATCTTTTATATAATCCACAACTGCTTCCAACTGTGTTTCGCTTTTCTGTTTTTTCTTCTTATTCTGATAAACAAGACTTCTTTTGCCAGAAAAATCCAACTCATAAATTGAAAATTCCTTATCTTCTTCCCCTTCTGATACAGCCGCTGCCCCACTGTATGCTGACTGTAGTAACTCGAATATTTCATTATTTCCAACTTGGAGATAAGCACGTCCTGGTTCCTTTATTTCAGCCGCCAATGGTGTTTTTAATACTTCATTACTATCCTCTTTTGATTGCACCTTCAAACACAGCTTAAACTTTGAATTTGACCATATTTGTCCATCTACAACTCCACTTGGTTTTTGAGTGGCCAGTATAAGATGAACCCCAAGACTTCGACCTATTCGTGCTGTACTAATAAGCTCCTTCATAAATTCAGGCTGTTCTGCTTTAAGTTCTGCAAATTCATCAACTATTATCACAAGATGTGGCAATGGCTCAGATACCTTATGCTCTTTATATAACTGAATATATTTATCTATGTGATTTACACCGGCCTCCGCAAAATAATTTTGCCGCTTCATAAGCTCTGCTTTGATAGATTTTAACGATCTCTGTACTTCATTTCCATCTATATTAGTTATAGCTCCAATCAGATGTGGTAAATCCTTGAACTGATTTACCATTCCTCCTCCTTTGAAATCAATTATCAAAAATCCAATCTCATATGGATGAAACAATGTAGCTGCTCCAAGTATAAATGTCTGCAAAATCTCGCTTTTTCCAGAACCCGTTGTTCCTGCCACAAGTCCGTGCGGTCCATGAAATTTTTCATGAAGATTCAGATACACAATTTCATCCTTAACATTTACACCAAGTGGCACAGCCATCGTCTCATATATCTTTGAATTTTCCCATCTGCTATCAAGATTCAATCCTTCCACTGAATTAACTCCAAGAAGTTCAAACAATGAAATATTTTTTCTCAATGCTCCTGCAAGACTGATTTCTTCACACTCTACCGGTGCCAGAATGCGGACTATATTTTCCATACTTTCATCATCTATACTCTCATACTCAAAGTATTTCTTATGCATCTTATTCTGCGAATCATATACCATGGCACTCTCATAATCAAATATATCTATGATATGGCTACAGTAAAGTGGCAACAGTGAAAGCTTTGACTCAAAAAACAAAAATACTGTATCAAGTTCTGAAGCATGCTCTATAAACTTAGAAATTGGATGACTTTTTATTCCATAGTCTTCCATAACAACGACAATATTAAATCTTCCACTTGTATTTTCATCCTGTCTCAATGTCAGCTCTTTATAGAGATTATCGAACACCCTGTTTCTGCTTTCCTGATCACAAACTATATTTCGACATCCTCCGGTTCCCTGTATTGATTTTAGGTTTTTTAACCATTTGTATTTTTTTTCATCCTTATCTATCAATGCATAAAGATTAATATCTCCATAATATTGCCTACTTATTATATCCACTATTATATTTTTCATCATGCAATAAAGTGATTCTTCATTACCCACTATTCCAACAGCATTAGCATCCCTGAGACTCAATGTAAGAGGGGCTTTTTCTATATCTCTGTATTCATAGGCAACATGATTTGGAATACAACTTAATTCATCTCCAACCTCCAGCTTCTCCTGTTTCTTATAATTAATCTGACGTAATGACTCTACATTTCCACGTCCTAAGTACACTTCCAGAAAATCATGATCTGTTGGAATACGGTCAAACAAAGTTGTATCAAAATTTTCTATATGACTTATATCCTGTACTGTACTGTAATACTGATCATTTAGGCAATCCAGCTCCTCTCTTCGAATATTCTCAATTTCTTTACGTTTCTTTTCGATATATAATTTATAAGTATCTTGTCGTTCAATACAAGTCTTCTTATACTGCTTTTCTCTGTTTACAATACCAAATATTGATGTAAGTACACCCACTCCCATTGAACATACACTAAACATCATAAATGAACTACTTGATCCGCTCATTGTACCTTTAAGTAACATCATCATTGCCATCATAAATACTGGTGGAAACAATGTTGTAATCAAATTTAATTCTGGCTTTTTAGGTACAGTTCCGGGTTCAAGTATATCTATCTGAGTCTCATCCATTTTCACCTGTATCCTGGTATTACGAATAAAAACAGGGTATGTTGTCTGTATACTCATACTTTCCGGTCTGACATCTACACCATTAGTTTTGATAACTCCATAATCAAAATAAATCTTTCCTCTATTGTAATATGCCATAAAATCACCTATCGATATAAAGTCATGATTATTTATCTTAGCGGATTTCTGTATTATTTTATCATTAACACATGTATCGTAATCACCACTATACTTTGATAGTATCGAATACATCATGCTTTTATCCATCTGCAATGCTATTCTTGCTGCCCTTCCATAAGCCCCCTGCAGCTGTATATGAGCATCCGGCGTATCTCCTATAATAAGAGGTGTTCCCGGAACTAAAGCTATTGACCATCCAAAATTATCCATTTTCATTATCTCCTGAATATAATTGATGAACCATTTCTGATTCCAAAATCTGCAAGTGTCCTGTTCCCTTTTAAAAATGCTATTGGATATTCACATGCCATATAACACTCTGTAGTATTATTCTCATCTAAATTTAAATCATATGCTCTTTTTAATGCTATTATTAAAGTATTTGCAGATATATTTATGGGTATCTCCAATTCGTGTGTCTGTTCCCTGATTTCGTCTATAAAATTTACTATTTTCTTTTCATTCTCATCCATTTTCGCACTCCAATACTTTTCTATTCATTAAATATAAATTCCTCATTAGCTAACATCAGACAGTCTCCCGGTAATATCTCTGTTTCCTGCCCCGCCTTTATTATCCTTCCATTGATAAATGTGCCATTGGTAGAATTTTGGTCCATTACATAATAACGCCCGTTTCGCGTGGTTATCACTGCATGCACCCTGCTGATATTCGTATTGTCTGCTACCGCATAATCTGACTTTTCCGGATTCTTTCCCAGCACAAACGATGGTTTGCCAAGCTCTATCTTTTCACCTGTTACCTGCCTTGTAAGACTTGCAAAATGATAGTTCACCGGTTGCATCTGCTGTATCTGCTGTACGGATATGCCATCATCTGACAACACTGTAGTTCCATCCATGCTGCCCTGCATTACCTGCTGCATTATCTGTTGCTGCATTGTCTGTTGCTGCATTATCTGTTGCTGCATTGTCACTGCTTTGTTTTTCAGCACGTTCACAACTGCACGCTCTTCGCGTGAGATATATTTTTCTATTGCATTGCCGTTGAAGCCATGGAAGCTTCTGACATAATACATAAATCTGGATATATAATTCGTATCCTCATTGATAACAGGTGTCATTGTATAAATTATGTTTTCTATAAACCCGACAATATCTGCACTTTCCTGTCCTCCTACTATCGGAAAATATATAAAGTACATCTCTTTTGTCATCTCGTTTATGTATACGTCATCCATATTAAAACGAACACTGTTTACGTTCAGTCCGTTATTGTATACATCCTCAACCATTATTACTATCTGCTCAATCATGAAAAAGAAATCATATTTGCTTATGGCTTTTTTCAATCTATCGGTAAGATTTATATTTGCAGGGCACGTATATATGACACTGTCTTTTTTTGTTTTTGTCACATGCATGATTCCACATGGTTTTATTCTGGCTAGCTGGCTTAGTTCGGTTTCATTTATTCTTTCCTTTCGTCCTGCCTTCATCATGGCAGTAACGGTCGATTTTTTTATGCTTACTTTTAATTTAGACATTCGCTATTTTCCATTCCTTATGAGATACATTCTGTCGTATGTAAAAATTCTATTTTCTTTGTTACTTCGAACCTGATATTGGTTTTCTGCAGCTTTTCGGTTATATCTTCCAATACTGTGGTTTCATCCTGCAATACTTCTGTCGGTGCATCCAGCACAGTAGTTTCATCTATATTTTGTGTATATCCCGGCTTTTTCTTATTCTCCCCTGCCAGGTTATATGACGGTGCTATCGGACCGGACGATGTTATGTCAATATGTCCCGCTGTCTGCTTTTGTACAATTGCTGCAATTCCTTTCCGGGCAGATTTTCCGGTAAGTGCACCTATGACCTTAGGTATTTCAAGCACTATAAGTATGACTATTGAAGCTATAAGCATTATGGCAAATGCGGTGAAGGATACGTAAAATATCATCCTGTACTGATTATAAGTCATCTTTGTTTTCCTCCTTCACGCTCTGTGCCTTCTCAATTGTTTTGTCTATATTATCCTGCAATCCTGTTATTTGCTCGCGCATTATGGATTTATCCAGCTTTTCTGTTTTGTCCTTTATTGTCTGTAATAAATCCATAACTTTATCCTTATCTGTCACTGCTATAAATGATGTGATATTTGTGTCAACTATATCATCTATCTCATTCCATACCTGAATCTTTGCGTCTAAGCTGTCAAAATCCTCTGATTTTGCATATAGCTCATTTATTTGCTTCCATAGCTTTTTGTATTCTTCATATGTTTTTTCTGTCTGTTGTATCTTTGCTCCATCATACTGGCTAATCAATGTCAGACAATCTGATATCTCACAGTATATTCCTGCCTCCGGATGATTCTCCTTTACTTCCTTGAACCACTGCGCCGCACTGGAGTATCTGTCTTTTTCCACATTGATTTCGTAGTAGAATAAAAAGCTTTCACCAATCTTATAGCATACATCCTCATATCCCTTTGGATTTTTTTCTTTCAGCTTTGCCATGACATCATATGTATGCACCCGGCCATTGTGGTCCTTGCAATCTATACCTACCATCAGCCTGTTCAATATCTGCGCCTCATCCCTGTCCAGCACAAAATCGTCTGTCAGTTTGTCATTCAGCTTAATATATGCCTCCGTCCTTGTCGGGTCGGTGACTATAGCCGTGTAATATCCATTGTCATAATTGTCATAGGTATCCGCTTCTTTTAATATGCTATTATAGTTTTCATTTTTTTTGTGTTCTGCCGCACAATAGCTTAATACTGTGCTTGTTCCAAGCAGCATCGTCAAAACTGATGTGGTGATAAATACCGCAAGCTTTCTCTTTAGATTCTTCCTATACATGTCATCAATCTCTGTATAGTGCTCAAGGTCATACATCAGCTCAGCTGCGCTCTGATATCTGTTGTTTGGATCCGGCTGTGTACACTTTGTAATAATACGTTCAAGACCACCTGACAATGTTGGGTCAATTTCTCTGATCGGCCTTATTTCGTAAGGTGGCTCACAGGGATTCATTCCCGTAACAAGATGATACATTGTGGCTCCCAGACAATATATATCTGTTCTCGCGTCTGTCTGCCCCATTCCACCAAACTGTTCCGGTGCAGCATATCCCATCGTGCCAAGACATGTTGTATCCTCTATGTTATTTTCCTTATATTCCCTTGCTGTTCCAAAATCTATAAGCACCACATTTCCATCAGGCTTTAGCATTATGTTTGCCGGCTTCATATCACGATATATGATTGGCGGGTTCTGTGAGTGCAGATATCCAAGAACATCGCATAGCTGTTTGGCCCACTTTATCACATTTTTCTGCGACTGGGCTCCGTACTCCTGCAATGCTGTCTTGAGAGAATTTCCCTCTATATAATCCATTACGATAAGGAATCTGTCATCCTCATCTATGACATCGACAATATCAGGAAGACTGGGATGGCTCAGTTTTTTGAGCATATTGGTCTCCGCAACAAGACTTTGCTTTACCACCTCAAAACCCTTTACTCCATCCTTTCTGACCTCTTTTATTGCCCACTGTTTGTTTGCCCTTTCATTCATAGCCAGGTACACAACGCTCATTCCGCCGTGTCCAACTTCGTTTAGTATCTTGTATTTTCCGTCAATTAAAGAGCCTATTTCAAGCATCTGTTCCTCCTACTGTGCCTTTATGAGCGCTGCTGTTATATTATCGCGCTCTCCTCTTTGCATGCTTAGTCTGATGAGCTGCTCCAGTCTGTCGTGCATATTCTGCCCATCTACAGTTGCTGCCGTTTTCAGCATCTCATAGATTTCCTGTTCTGATACCTCATGCCTGAAGCCATCTGAACAAAGCAGAAGTGACATTCCATTTTTCATTGCCCCGGTCCTGTACTCCGGCTTTACTTCTGCTGATGCCCCGACACACTGCAGCAGTACATTCCTTCGCGGATCTCTCATAGCCTGCTCCTGTGTCATATTTCCATTCATAATTTCCCGCTGTACATATGTCTGGTCTGTCGTAAGCCTTTCTATATGGTCTGAAAGGCTATATATTCTGGAATCGCCCACGTTTATAATGTAGTAGGCTTTTTGCGTGACAAGCAGCGCTACCACTGTTGTTCCCATGTTTACTGCATGTGCTTTGCCATATGCTTTTATTTTTTCGTTCTGCTGCTGTATTACTTCATCCCACTGTCTTTCCAGAATCAGACTGTCAATATCCGGGTTCGACGATTTGCAAAGCTCAGGCAGCTGCTCGTCACTCCATCTGTCAAATGCTCTGACTACAGTGGCACTGGCCAGCTCACCCTTCGATAAGCCGCCCATGCCGTCACATAATACTGCAAATGCCATGTCTCCTTTGCATGTTGAGAAGCACTTTACCAGCAGACTATCCTGATTAGTTTCTTTTACGATTCCTCTGTCCGTGTCAGCTGCTATTTCAAATCTCATACTCACTCCTCCCAGAATTCAAAATCTTCGTTGCCAAGTCTGCCTTGAAGGGCATGCGCTTTCGCGCATGCCACAGACATTGTTGTTTTTCCCACACCACCACATAGTGATGTAAATACATAGGTAATTATCTTATTGCTCATCATTGTCTTTCTTTTCTTTCATCTTTTTTCTCATATAATAAACGATTATCAATATCGCAATTATAAGTACAAATAATAATATTGCTCCAATTATATATACTGCCTTATCATTATTTGTTTCTACTGATTTGACATCTGACGAATTTGATTCCATAGGTACATCATCTTCGGCAATCTCTGTATCTGTATCTGCTTCTGTATCCTTACCATATATTTTTTTCACTTTATTGGTCTTTCCACCTTCGTCAACAGAACAGTCTGCACACTCTACCATAAGCCTTGAATCACCGTCTTTTGCAGAGAGCACCTCCTTAGGTACTTCAAACTCTATCTTTCCGTCATGCTTGTCCAGATAGTCAAGCATATCGTCTCCCGACATTTCCTTGATAACCTTTTTTTCTTTGTCATCCTTGCCCACTACAGTAATCTTTACACGTCCAAGCTTTCCGCCATCATCCTTCGGCATCAATACTGCATTCTTTGAGCCAATATAGTTTTCATTGTTTTTATCTACACCTGTCAATGTATATGTAGGTGCTGTCTTGTCCACAATAAATTCAATATTTACACTCTTCACATCACTGTAGGCAACTGAATCTGCTTTGTCCTTTGTCTCCACAACGATATTGTACTGACCCTCTTTTTCAAATACCGCATTTGATATCACATATTCGTACTTATGCCAGCCATCGCTTTCACTTACATTATTCACACTGAAGTCTGTTCCCTGCTTAAGTGCTTTTCCATTTACTTTGACAGTACAGCTGGTAACTTCATCCGGATTTATCTCTCTGACTACCACATCATGGTATACCTTCTGCACATAGTAATCCTTTACAAGCTTCATCGTATTGTCATCCAGCGAGAAGATTGAACCGCCTTTGTTTATGGAGAAATCCATCAATTTTTCTCCCTGCCCTGCAGTCTCTGTCACCTGCTTTCCGCCTGCATCTATAATATTGACTGTTTCATAAGAATTTCCGGCCTTATCCTGTGCATGGCATGTCAGTGAATACACTCCATCCTCATTGAGATTTCTAAACTCTACACGTTGTCCGTTTGAAATTGATATCACATTTCCGGTAATCGTTTTTCTTACGAATCTGCTATTTTCATATACCTCAACTGTAAGCACCGGTGAAAAGTATTCAAGATTAGTATCTGTGCACTCTATTACAAATGACATATTTCCTGAATTATTGTTTACTGAGCCCGGGGTTACTCCGTTGATTGTTACAACAGGCTTTGTCGTATCTATGCAGAACTCCTGCTTTGCAAGGTCTTTTGCCTTATTGCCGGCTTTGTCTGTATATGCAAGTGACCATGTATATGTAGCATCCGCATCAAAGCTTAATGTTGCCGTATGTATATCACCATTATCTGACCAGCTTCCAAATGCCGGTGCTGCTACTGATTTTCCTGCATCCTGCGCAGTCATGCTCAGTGCTATTCTGCTTGTATCAAAATTGTGCTCTGTGATTGTCACAGTTGCTGTTCTCTTGTTATTATAATAGTTTCCGTTTGATGCACTGTTGTTATCATATGCTACCGAAATAACAGGTGCTGTCGTATCAATTGTAAATTTTGTCGGTGCAAGCGAATTTGCATAATCCACTCCTGCTGCGGCATTTCCCGCAATGTCTTTTACTCCGATTCCAAATGTGTAATCGTCATCATGTCCGTAATATATTGTGGCAACATGTACTGTATCATCACCGTTACCGCTTCCACCTTCTGTGCTCCAGTTTGAAAGAGCAGGTGCCTTACCTGCTGCAGCTTTTATTTCCGCTGCTACCTTTGATGCATCAAAGTTACGCTCTGTTACTTTTACGGTTGCTGTTCGCGGTGCTTTGAAGTATGCTGTGTCTCCAAATGATGTATCTGCACTGTTATTGTCATAGCTTACCTGCACTGTTGGTGCCGTTGTATCTATTTTTATGTATTTTGTTACTGTGTATGCCGTTCCTGCATTGTCTGTTGCGGTAACATCTATACGCACTTCATTACTGTTGTTTAAAGCCGCGCTTATGTCAAATTGCTCTGTTACATGATTTTCCAGGTCTTTTAAGCCCGCTGCTGTCTTATCATAGCTATATAATGTTCCACCCTGTGTCGGCTGTCCCATATTTGTTACCGTATAGTTTACGCTCTTTATTCCTGATGCAACTCCTGTGGCATTCTCATCTGATACCTCTATACTTACCGGCACATCTGCACTGTACACTCCTGATGCTGTCTCAGGTGTGATGACTGATATTGCCGGTGCGCATGTATCAACTACCAATCCATTTGTGCTGATATATGAAACATTACCGCTTAAATCTGTAGCCCTGACATATACCACGCAGTTTTTGTTCTCGCATTCTATCGGTTCACTGAAGGTGCCATCCTCATTAAGGCTGTCAAGTGTCTTCCAGTCAGCCTCCTGAATACTGTCTACGTCAATTATTGCATCCTCTGCTGAAACGAAATACTCTGCTGACTTGATGCCGCTATGCTCATCTCCAAGCTGTCCGGCAATATTGACCTTCTTGGCAGCAAATCTTGAAATCTCATATTTGTCTTTTGGCAGCAATAAATCCCACACGGTATCCATGCCTGTTGAAAGTCCGTCAAACCTGATATTTCCTGTCGGCGACTGTACGTCAATTACAAACTCTGCTGATTTGTCTCCTTCTATCTCAAATCCATTATCTGAATTACCACACAAATCTTTTGCACTGACACTCAGCTCATACTTGTGTCCTGCATTGAATACAAGCTGCTTACTGTAAACAGCTTCTGCTCCCTCGCCTGTCTTTACCCAGTATGACTTTTCAGACCACGCATCTGACTGTGTCTGTTCATTTCCATCAACCTTTACATTGATTTTTGTTTCATCGGGGTCAAAGAAAAGCTCATTCTCTTTTACCGAAATGGTTGCAATCCTGTTTTCCCTGTAATACTCAGTACCTTTTACACTGCTGATGCACTGTGGATCCGGCTGCTCAGGTGTACCATATGTCACTGTTATTGCAGGCGCTGCCTTGTGAATATAAAATGGCTGGCTGCCGCTTGCTGTCAAATCCGCTACAGTCACGTTTCCTGCCTCATCAACAGCTTTAACATATACATCTGTCTTTTTATCCAGATAAGCCTCAGCCGATACATTTATGATTCCTGATTCATCAAGCTCATTCCATGCACCTTCATCATCCGATACTGACTGATCATCTGTCACTATCTGGTATTTTGCTGATACAACACCTGAAATGCTGTCAGCTACACTTGTTTTTATACGGACATCGTCATTGAAATATTTTCTGTTTTTGCCCGCTTCAGGCTCTATACTGACATCAGGTGACTGACTGTCCATGCTGAACTTGAAGCTGTCACCTTTAACCTCTGTCTTAAGACCGGCATAATCAGTTGCCTTTACTGAAAGCATCAGATCAATTCCGTTAAACTGCTCTGCTGCCGGAATGGTTATCCTTCCTTCCCCGCTTGCGTCAAGCTCAACAGTCTGTCCTGATACAATTTTCCTTTTCCCATCAAATACAGTGTATTCAACACTCTTAATTCCTGATAAGCTGTCATCAGCCTTAACGATATAGCTTATATCATCCTTATGCCAGCCTTTTTCATCGGCTGCTGTCATGGTATCCTGGGACACTGTAAGCTCCGGTGGCAGGGTATCAACAACCAGCTTCGATGTGGAGAAAAATGCTGTCTCGCCATTACAATTGTCCTGAGCCTTTACATATACGTTATATGAAGTATCCTTCAGATCAGATGTATTAATCTTGTACTTATATCGGGCATCATATGTATCCTCAATAAGCTCTAACGGCTTCCATGCTGAATCATCAAGCGCTTTTACCTGCTCATCATTTAAAATACTGCCACTTTCATCTGATTTATTCACATAGTAGAATGCCTGCTTTATTCCGCTGATATCCTCCAGCTGTCCATATACATTTGATGCCTGCTGACTGACCATATTCTGCTCGTCTATTAAATCAGCATCATATCCAATAGTACCTGAAGGCGCTTTTCTATCCACATAAAACGGCTGCTCTATTGAGCTTGTATCATTACACTCATGCTCCGCCTGATCCTTCGCATACATTCCGATTATCTGATATTTGTGTTCCTCATCCGCTTTTGTACCAAATGTGATGCAGCTGCTATAATCAGCCCCTGTCACGATCCACTCACTATACTCTATTCCTGCATCAATCAGCTTCTGGGCATTATCGACATCAAATACATCGAATTCTTCCCGGTCATCAACCTTTACCCAAAGCTGTGTGGAACCATCATCCAAAGAGACATCGTGGATATTCATGTCTACTTTTCTGACATTTCCATAATAATCCACAGCATCCTTTGTGAAAGCAGGTTTATCATCCTCCTTTGGATTCAATGTTATCTTTGGAGGCTGTGTATCATATTTGTAGTCGAGCCGCAGACTTCCAATATCTGTGATAGCTCCGCTTTCCTTGTCCTTACGTGCTATTACAAGAGTCTGTCTGTTATCACCCTGCTGTGGCATAAGCTGATATTTATCAGCTTCAATCCATTCATCACCTTTTCTAACCACATATACCGCCTGATTGTCACTTGCCAGCGATAATGTAGGTGCTTCTACATAAAACTGTGTACCCTGCAGCATTGTCCCTGTCAGGCTGTTATTCATACTGCTGTAATCATATTCTTTGATGGTAACAGTATATTCTGCCTCTGCTGACTTATATTTGTCATCTTCTGCTTTTGTCACCTTTATCCTTACAGTTCCGGTATCCTTTGCTGTCCATATACCGTTTGATGCAAAGTCTGTATCCTTTTCAATCAGATTTTTGCCTTCTACAACAGTGTATTTTAAATTGTCAACGGCTGCATCCGCCCTGTCGGATTTTACCACCGGAACAACTTTGTTCCCCACATAAATATCATCCGCCGGTGTATACTCTACCGTCAGCTGCTGTGGCTGTTTTTCCTCGGTGGCATTATTATCCGAATCCTGTTCATCTGGAATTTTACTGTCAGATATATCATCCGAAGCTGCGTCGTTAGATATATCATACTCTGAAGAGGGTGTATCAGCACTTACCTGTGTTGCCGGAAGCGATGTCGCACCCATTACAGAAGCTAGCATGATTGCTAGTAACCTGTTAAGTTTTTTATTAAACACTCTCATATCTCCTTTTCTATAGTATTTTTTGTAACTATTCCGTTACGATTTTATTTATATTCCCACTCTTCATTCCATTATACAAAACAATGGTCACACAACGGTCACACGGAGACA
>OHQX01000327.1_pt1 | contig 22662 bp, 19 predicted proteins | sample 1578251 | NCBI WGS metagenome assembly OHQX01 (sample SAMEA3879507, study PRJEB24766) | human gut metagenome | biome: human-associated habitat; feature: feces | place: USA | collected 1985/1987
ACAATGTCCCACCTGACCCGATAGGTGCTGGGGTACAGGCCATCCTCTATGGTACCGGTGCGGCCGGTGCGCTCCAGATGGTCGGCCAGCGCCTTTTTTGCCGCTTTGGCAACGTAGGGCTTGGCGTCAGTGCCGCCGGAGGTCGAGCCTTCGTGCACCCGCCAGTAGTAGAGCACCTGCGGCACATGGGCGGCACCGCCGGTCTTTTCCAGCAGCCGCAGGAACAGATCATGATCCTGACTGCCGTCGCATTCCGGGCGTTCGCCGCCCAGCTGCTCCCACAGCGCTTTTTGGAACACCGCCAGATGGCAGATGTAGTTGCAGCACAGCAGGTAATCCGGGGCGTAGTCCGGCTTGAAGTGCGCCACCATGGGGCGGCGGATGCTCTTGGTGAACAGTGCTTCATCGCTGTATAGGAAGCCGTCCGGCTCGCCGCGCTGCCGCAGCTGCAAAATGGCCTTGCCCATGGTGTACAGGGCATGGGGTGCCAGAATGTCGTCGTGGTCAGCCAGCGCCAGATACTCCCCCGTTGCCAGCTGCGCGGCAGCGTTGGTGTTGGCCGCAATGCCCTTATTTTCGATCTTTTTGTATACGATCTGTTGATTCTTTTGCTGATATTCCTTTACGATCCGTTCCACGTCCCCGTGGGCGGCGTCCGAAGCATCGGCAAGGCAGAGCTGCCCGTTGGGCGCGGTCTGCCCCACAAAGGAATCCAGAAATTCCCGCAGGTATTTTTCCGGGGTATTATACAGCGGGGTCAGCACCGAGATGGTGGGCAGGCCGCAGTCTACCGCCGTTTTGCCTGCCATCTCTGCGCGCTGGGCCTCCAGCACCTTTTTGGCGGGCAGGTAGCGTGCGCGCTTGCCAAAGCAACGGCGCTTCACAAAGCCCGCGCCGCGCCTGACCATGGTGGGCAGGCCCTCTTCCTTTGTCAGCTGCACGGCGTAGCCGGCCAGCTCCTTGGCGCGTTTCAACCGTACATTCATATCAGACCTCGCCGCGCTGGGTCGCCTTGTAGGCGGCGCAGACTGTCTGGGTGTCCCCGTTCATTTTCAGGTGGCCGTGGCTCAGCCATGCCACCTTGGTGCACATCCGCTCGATCTGCTCGATAGAGTGGGACACCAAAATGACCGTGGTGCCGCCCGCCATCAGCTCCTGCATCCGCTTTTCGCACTTCTGCTGGAACAGGAAATCGCCCACCGACAGCACCTCGTCCGCAATGAGGATATCGGGCTTGGTGATGGTGGCAATGGCAAAGCCGATGCGCGCCACCATGCCGGAGGAGTAGTTTTTCAGCGGCACATCCAGAAAGTTTTCCAGCTCGCTGAATTCTACGATCTCGTCAAATTTTTCGTCCAGATACTTGGGCGAGAAGCCCAGCACCGTGCCGTTGAGGTAGATATTCTCGCGGGCGGTCAGATCCATATCAAAGCCCGCGCCCAGCTCGATGAGCGGGGCGATGGTGCCGTTTACGGTCACCTTGCCCTTGCTGGGCTTGTACACCCCAGCAATGGTCTTGAGCAGGGTGGATTTGCCCGAGCCGTTCAAGCCCACAAGGCCGTAAAAATCGCCGGGCATGATGTCCAGACTGACGTCCTTCAGGGCGTAGAACTCGTCGTATTGCAGCCGTCCCTGCACCATGGCCAGAAAGTACTCCTTCAGGCTCTCATGCTTTTCCTTGGAAAGGTTGAAGCACATGGAAACATTGTCCACTTTGATGATCGGTTCCATTGTTCACCCTCCTTAAATGTGCAGCACAAAGTGGTCCTGCGTTTTGCGGAACACCTGCAGCCCCACTACCATGGACACTACGGCGCAGATGCCACAGACAAGGAACATATTTACGTCCAGCGGGATGCCCCACATCACCGTGCGGCGGAAGCCCGTGATATACCAGTACATGGGGTTCAGCTTGATGATCTGCTGCATATTGAACCCGCCGATGGAAAAGGTCATCTGGGTGGGGTCGTAGAAGATGGCGGAGAAATACAGCAGCGCGGTGACGAACACGCTCCAGATATGCATAATATCCCGGAAGAACACAGTAGCCGCCGCTAAGAACATACTGACCCCGAGGCTGAAGAAGAACAAGGTCACCAGCGGGTACAGCGCCTCAAAAATGGTCAGGTGGAAAGACGCGCCGGTAAAGATCATGACCAGCAGCAGCGCCACAAAGCTGAAGATGCAGTTCACCATGGCAAAGCAGCACTTTTCCAGCGGGAAGATATACTTGGGGATATACACCTTTTTCAGCAGCGGAGCGGCGCTGAGCACGCTGCTCATACTGGTGGAGGTAGCCTCGTTGAAGAAGTTGAACAGCAGCTGACCGCACATCAGAAAGACGGCAAAGTTGTCGATGCCGCTGCCGCGCATATCCATCAGACTGCTGAACACCGCCCAGTACACAAGGCACATGAGCAGCGGGTTCAAAACGCTCCACACCACGCCCAGCACGCTGCGGCGGTATTTCAGCTTGAAATCACGACTTACAAGGTTCCACAGCAGATAGCGGTAGCGCCAGAAGCCATTCCACATTGCTTTGAGTTTTGCCACGGGCGATCACCACTTTTCAAAATACTCGAACTTCTGGGCGGCAAAGGGCTCGTGCAGCTTGTCCTTTGCGCTGGTCTTGTGCTCGCAGCCGCAGTCCGGCCACTGCACGTTGACGGTGGGGTCATCGTAGGGGATGCCGCCCTCGCTGGTGGGGTCGTAGACATCGGTGCACTTATAGCAGAACTCTGCCACATCGCTCAGCACCAGAAAACCGTGGGCAAAGCCCTCCGGGATATAGAACATCTTCTTGTTGTCCTCGGAAAGGGCCACGCCCACCCACTTGCCAAAGGTGGCGCTGTGGGGGCGGCAGTCCACGGCCACATCGTACACCTCGCCCTTGGTCACGCGCACCAGCTTGCCCTGGGTGTGGTTCTTCTGGAAGTGCAGCCCGCGCAGCACGCCCCGGGTGGAGCGGCTCTGGTTGTCCTGCACAAATTCCTTGTCGATACCGGCCTCTGCGAACTGGTCCTTCTGGTAGGTCTCCATAAAATAGCCGCGGTCGTCGCCGAACACCTGCGGCTCAATGACCACCACGCCGGGGATCTCGGTCTGCGTAAAAATAAACTTACCCATGATATTGTACCTCTCTTTTTTTCTGAAAGCTTTTTCTTTATCTGGAAAAGTCTGGTTTTGAACAGGCTTTTACGCTTTTTTATGGTGCCTTGCCGTTTTGCGGCGCTTTTTCAGGCGGGAATGTACCCGCAGCACCAGTACGGTAACCACGGCTGCACCTATGGTGCACCCCACCGAGATGCCCGCCAGCAGCCATGCGCTGCTGCCCGGTTCCACGTCCCTGGCGGCTTCCAGCTTTGTGCCGACGCTCTGCTCCAGCAATTCCGCCAGACCTGTGATCTCCGCCTTTACCCGCACGCTGGTGCTCTCCTGCTGCGCGCCGCCGTTCAGGGTGTACACCGCATACACGGCGGGCTCTGCGCCAAGCAGATACTGCTCCGGCAGCTCCAGGTCCACGGTCACATCCTGCGCGGATAAGCCCTCGGCCAGCAGCAGCTTCACCCCGGGGTCGGCTACGGTAACGGTGCCAAGGCTCTGCCCGCCGCCCGCCACAGCCAGCTGTGCGGTGACCGTGCCGCCGGGCAGCTGGGTGTAGCTTTTATAGGTGGAAAAGGCGTAGTCCAGCAGGGTGCGCATATCGTTATATTTATCGGTGCTCAGCTGGCTTTGCATGGTCGCGCAGATCAGCCGCACCCCGTCCTGCTCCGCCAGACAGACATAGCTGTACCGGGCGGTGTTGGTATAGCCCAGCTTGGAGCCCAGCACACTGTCGATATGGTAGCGGCTGGAGCCGATGCGGATCTTATCCTGCTGGGAGAAGTAGCGGGTCACCGGCTGGATATTGGTGGGCTGCATGGTGTACATCTCGTTGCGGGTGAACAAGTCCTCAAACCCCGGCTGCTGCAGCGCCCAGCGCAAAATCTGTGCCATATCGTAGCAGCTGGTATAGTGGTCGTCGTCGCTGATGCCGTGGGGGTTTGAAAAGTGGGTGTGGGCAAGGCCAAGCTCCTCCACCTGTGCATTCATGGCCGCCACGCCGTCCGCGATGGTGCCGCCGCCGAAATACTCCGCCAGCAGGTTGGCGCCGTCGTTGGCGCTGGCCATCTGGGTGGCGTACAGCGCATCCGCCAGGGGGACTTCTTCCCCCTCCAACAGAGCGATGTGGCTGGAATCCGTGCCCGCCAGCGAGTAAACGTCCTCATGGCTCACGGTCAGCTTTACGTCATCCCAGTCTCCCTGCGCCTTTTCGCAGGCAAGACCAAGGGTCATTACTTTGGTAATGGAGGCCGGGTGCAGCTCCTCGTCCATATTCTGCTGCGCCAGCACAAGGCCGGTGTCTGCATCCATGATGCAGTATGCCCGGGTATTGGCCAGCGCCGGGCCGGCTGCTGCTGCGCCGGGCACCAGCACAGCGCCTATCAAAAGCAGCACAGTGCACAGTGCTGCGGTAAATTTTTTCATCTGGTATTCTCCGCTTATCCGTTTTATGCCGACAAGACATCATTTGAAGTATACCACATTTTTTCCCCGCTGAAAAGAGATTTACACATTCCTTTGTCCCAGCAGCACCGGTTGCAGCTGCTCACCCCGCAAAGCGGCGTCCACGGCGGCGGGCAGCAGGGCAAGGTCTGCCTTCAGGCTCTGGGGCTTGGCAAAGGGGTCGTCCTGCCCGTAGGGCACAAAGTAATAGTGCTTGCGCTGGCACAACCGCGCCATATTTTCGCCGGAGGCGCCAAGGCCGTCGTTGGTAGACACTGCCAGCACCACCGGGCTGCCCACCCGCAGCAGGCTTTTGGCGGCAAGGGTCACCGGCGTATCCGAAAGTCCCGCCGCCAGCCGCGCAAGTGTTGTGCCGGTGCAGGGCGCGACCACCAGCGCCTGCGCCAGCCGCCGGGGGCCCAGCGGCTCCACCGCCTGCAGGGTGTCCAGCACCGGCTGCCCGGTAACGGCCTGTAAGCGCTGCCGCCAGCCTTTCCCGGTGCCGAACCGGGTATCCTGCTGCGCGGCAAAGCTCATGACGGGCAGCAGCGTCCAGCCCTGTACCGTCAGTGCCTGCGCCGCGCCCAAGGCGTCCTCCAACGTGCAAAAGCTGCCGCACACCGCAAAGGCAAGACAGCCCTTTTTCTCTGTGATCATATTGTTCCCTCCCGCTCCTGCAAAATGGCTTGCACCGTGCGCGCCAGCGCCTCCCCTGCCGTTTCCGGTGCCCAGACCGTCGGCAGGCTCAGCGCGTGCAGCGCCGTGTGCCCCAGCCGCCGGGCGGCGGCAAAGTCCGTGCCGCCGGGCTTTGAGGCCAGATCCACGATCAGGCATCCCTTCGGCAGCGCCGCCAGCACTGCCGCCGTCAGCACCGGTGCGGGGATGGTGTTCACCACCGTATCAAAGGCGGCAGCTGCGGCAACAAGGTCTGTCAGCGACACCGCCCGCAGACCCAGTTCCTCTGCCATGGCCCGCTGCACCGGGCGGCGTGCCGCCACGGTCACCCGCGCGCCCAGTGCCGCCAGACGCACCGCAAGCGCCCGCCCCACCGGGCCAAAGCCCAGCACCAGCACCGCCGCGCCCCACAGGGTACGGCTGCGCCGTTCCAGCAGAATGCCGATGCAGCCCTCGGCGGTGGGGATGGCGTTATACACGGTCAGCTCCGGGCGGGCAAAGTAGTCCACCAGCTCCACCCCCGCCGCCCGGGCGATAGTCCTTGCGCTGTCCGTCACCTTACCGCCCAGCGCCAATGCCCCGGGCTTTGCCATGCCCAGCAGCTGCGCCAGCGGCAAATCCGCCTGTTCCAGCGGGAGCGGCAGCAGGATGCAGTCTGCCTGCGGCAGCTGCTGCACGCCACCCACCGTATACCCCGCCCGCGCCAGTGCACGCCCTGCCGCCGCCTGCCGGGCATCGCTGCCCACCACCGCAAACCGCTTTGTCTGCCTCATGTCGTCATCTCCCCTTTTCCGCTGTGCACTATCCTATGCAGGAAGAGGAAACCGCGTGAACAGAAAGATGCTGACCGGCAGAAACAAAAAAGCTCCCCCGAGGGGGAGCCGTCATCGCGCAGCGGTGACTGAGAGGATTCTTATTTCAGCGCTTCTTCCAGCACTTTCAGCAGGTGCGGGATATCCAGCGGCTTTGCGATATGGCCGTTCATGCCCGCATTCAGGGCGTTCTGCTTGTCCTCCTCAAAGGCGTTGGCGGTCATGGCAAAAATGGGGATGTCCGCCTTGCGGGGGTCGGGCAGGGCGCGGATACGCCGGGTGGCTTCGTAGCCGTCCATCCGAGGCATCTGGATGTCCATCAAAATCAGGTCGTACTGCCCGGGCACGGACTGTTCCATCTTCTCCACTGCTTCAACGCCGTCTCCGGCGGTATCCACAAGGAAGCCCGCTTCCTTTAAAATCTCCATGGCGATCTCCCGGTTCAGGGCGTTATCCTCCACCAGCAGCAGGTGCTTACCGCTGAAGTCTGCCTTGGGCGGCAGCACGGACGTCTGTGCCGGCTGCACCCGGAAGGGCTCTGCCAGCACCTTGCGCAGCTCCGAGAGAAACAGCGGCTTTTCGCAGAAGGCGGTCACACCGGCGGCGCGCGCCTCCTCCTCGATATCCGCCCAGTCATAGGCGGTCAGGATGATGATGGGGCAGCTGTCCCCAATGACCTTGCGGATCTGCCGCACGATCTCAATGCCGTTCATATCCGGGATGAGCCAGTCGATGATATACACGCTGAAAGCATCGCCCTGCTCCACGGCGTACTTCGTGCGGATGACTGCTTCCTTGCCGGAGATGGTCCACTCCGGCCGCATGCCGATCTTGGAAAGCATGGTGCTGACGCTCAGGCAGGTGTTAGTGTCGTCGTCCGCCACCAGCGCCCGCAGCCCTTCCAGCTGGGGCAGCTGCTTGATCTCCGCCTTCTGCCCGCTGAGGGGGAAGCAGAGGTTCACGATGAACTCGCTGCCCTTGCCCGGCTCGCTTTCAAGGGTGATGGTACCGCCCATCAGGTCTACGATATTCTTGGTGATGGAAAGGCCCAGACCCGTGCCCTGGATGCCGCTGACGGTGGAGCTTTCCTCCCGGGTGAACTCCTCAAAGATGTGCTTCTGGAACTCCTTATTGATGCCGATGCCGTTGTCCTTGATGCGGAACTCATAATTGCCGCAGCCCTTGGGCGCGCCGGGCTTCTGAGCAATGCGGATGCTCACCATGCCGCCGGTGGGGGTGAACTTGATAGCATTGGAAAGGATGTTCAGCAGCACCTGATTCAGCCGCAGCGGGTCGGTGATGATGTCCTCGTCCACCACATCCATGGTGTCGATGAACAGCGACAACCGTTTGGAACTGATGTTGGGCTGGATGATGGAGCGTATATCGTGCACGAGATCCGGCAGATGCACCGCCTTTTCCTCGATCTTCACCTTGCCGCTCTCGATACGGCTCATATCCAGCACATCGTTGATGAGGGAGAGCAGGTGCTGGCTGGAGGTGGAGATCTTTTTCAGGTAGTCCAGCACCTGTTCCTTATTATCAACATGGGTCGCCGCCAGCGAGGTGAAGCCGATAATGGCGTTCATCGGGGTGCGGATGTCGTGGCTCATGTTGAACAAGAACTCCCGCTTGGCGCGGTTTGCCGCTGCCTCGTGCCGGACGGCAAGCTCCAGCTTGCGGTTCTGCTCTTCCAGCTGGGCGTGATACTTCTGCTCCTGCTCCCTTTTTTGCTGCTCCGCAAGCTTCATGGAGCGGCGGCGCAGCGTTTGCAGCACTGCCACACAGATCAGATAGAAGATCAGTGCCGTCAGCAGTGCGCTGCTGAAATTGCGGAACACCGATTTTTCGTCGATATAGAGATACAGATCAAAATTCTGTCCGTTGCTGTACATCCCGAAATAGCAGCCGGAATTTGCCCAGTCGCGGGTGTGGGTCAGAATGTCGGGCGCACCGGCCTTGCGGATGCCCTGCACCAGCGGGCTGTTCGTGGTGTACAGTCCGATGAGGCTCGGGTCGTTTGCGGCGATCACCTTGTTGTCCTGCACGATAAAGATGGTGCCGCTGATGTTCTTCGGGTAGCCGTCCAGCACGCTCTGGATGGACAGGGCTGTCCCCTCCACAAACTCCGGCGGGGTCACCCGGTAAGCCAGCAGCACAGCGTCCCCTGCTGCGGCGCGGCGGGTGGCAACATCCACCGCTGTACCATCCTGTAACAGAATGCGCTTGAGATAGGTCTTTTGCGGGTTTTGCAGCACGTTCAGCGCGGCTTGCTCTCGCAGTGATTCCGCAAACTGCGCATAATCGATATTACCATCCGTATATTCGCACAGTGATTCTCCATTTTCGTCCAGTACGGCAATGCCGGTAAGCCAGAGGGATTCCGTTTCTTTCCGGAGGGCTTCGGGGTCGTAAATATCCAAAGCGTCATTTTCGGCCAGCTGCCGCACCGAGACCGCCATCCGGCGCAGCGACTTTGCGGTGATGGTATCGTTATATTTTTCGTAGCTGGTGGACTGCACCTTTACAAAGTTGATGGTGCGGTCAAAGTATTCCTCGGTAGCGCGCATGGACTCCCGCCCGGAGAAGAGGGTCACTGCCAGCAAAAGCAGCACGCCCATCAGCAGGTAGAGCGCCGCCACCCGCATATTGGGCGTGAACGTTTTCTTGTTACGGTTCAAGTGCGTCCACCTCCAGATATTTTTCCGGGTCCGGCAGATATTTGCCTACGATCTGCTTCATCGTGCCGTCGGCGCGCATGGCGGCAAAGGTCTCGGTCAGCTTTTCGTCCAGCCCGCGGGTGTCGTTCAGCGCAAAAGCCACGCCGATGCCGGTGACCAGCAGCGGCTCCTCCAGAATGCGGAAATTGGCATTGCAATCCTGCATATACCGCAAAATGGCGGCCTCGTGGGCAGCAATGGCGTCCACATAGCCGCAGTTCAGCATGGCGTACTGCACGCTGCGGTCCTCGGCGCTCAGCAGTTCACCAAACTGCGGGATGCGGGGGTCGGTGCCGGCGAGGAAGATTTCCTCCGGCTTGGTGGTGCTTTGCACCATCATGGTCTTGCCCGCAAGGTCGGCAAGCGTTTCAATGCTGCTGTCGGCATTGACCGCCACCACCTGACGGCTGACCATATACGGCCCTACCCAGCGGTACAGCTGCTCCCGCCCATCCATGGAAAAGCAGCTCCAGATGCAGTCAATGGCGCCGCTTTCCACCAGCTTGGTTTTCTGCTCCCAGTCAATGATCTCAAACCGCACCGCATACCCCATGCGGGCAAAGGCCTCGGTGGCAATGTCCACATCAATGCCGGTGGGCGTGCTGTCATTGTTCAGATAGATAAAAGGCGGGTAGTTATCGCTGCCCACCGTAAGCTCGGGCAGTGCTGCCGCCGCCTGCGTTTTGCTGCAGGCGGTCAGCCCGGCTGCCGCTGCCGCCGCGCACACCTTTAAAAAGGTACGGCGGGGTATTTTATGGTTGAATCGCTGTTCTGTCACGCGTAGATGTCCTCACATTACCATTGTAAAATTTCCTGCTTCAGTTCTCCCTGCACGTCCAGCAGGCACTGCAGCAGCAGCGGGTTGAAGGCTCCGCACGCGCCGTTCGTGATCATCTGGACAGCCGTTTCGTGCGGGAAAGCCTTTTTATAGCACCGTTCGCTGGTCAGTGCGTCATACACATCCGCCATGGAAACCAGCTGGGCGCTGATTGGGATATCGTCGCCCTTCAGCCCGTCCGGGTAGCCTTTGCCGTCCCAGCGCTCGTGGTGCCAGCGGGCGATCTCGTAGGCGGTCTGCAACAGCGGCTGGTCTGCAAAGCTTTCAGTCTTTTGCAGCATCTCTGCGCCCAGCATACTGTGGGTCTTGATCACCGCAAATTCTTCTGCGGTCAGCTTGCCGGGCTTATTCAGGATGGCTTCGTCAATGCCGATCTTGCCGATATCGTGCAGCGCCGACGCCAGCGGGATGTTATCCTGCTGCTCGGGAGTCAGGTCGTAGCGGCTGGTCAGCTCCATCAGCCGGTGCAGCAGCGTCTCGGTGATGATGCGAATGTGCCGCACATGAGAGCCGGACTTGCCGTTGCGGAACTCCACGATCTGGCTCAGCACACCCACCAGCACATCGGTGTTCTTTTCCCGCGCGCGGATCTGGTCAGACACCATCTGCACCAGCCGCCGCTGCTTGGCGTACAGCTTGATGGTGTTGGACACCCGGCGGTAGACGATCTTGGCGTCAAAGGGGCGGTTGACATAGTCGCTGGCACCCAGCTCGTAGGCCTTGCGGATGGCTTCCTCCGAGTCGTCACTGGAGATCATGATCACCGGCACGTCCTCGATGGTGTGGTTGGTGTTCATGGTGCGCAGCACCTCAAAGCCGTCCATGACCGGCATATTGATATCCAGCAGCACCAGCGAGATCTGCCCGGCGTTTGCCAGCAGCAGCTCCAGACACTGCTTGCCGTTCTCGGCTTCCAGAATGCGGTAGTCATCGCCCAGAATGCCGGCAAGCATCATGCGGTTCATCAGGGAATCGTCCACCAGCAGGATGACGGGCTTTTCCTCCAGGACTTGCTCCTGAGCTGCCAACCGGCTGTCCTGTGTGTCCACCGCTACCGCGTCCTTGTGGTTTTTGGCCTGATACATTATAAAATCTGCCCGGCGCACCACGTTTTCCATAGGGTCGGCAAGGGTCTGCATCGCGCCGCCGATGCTCAGCGAAAGCCGGAAGTGAGGGTAGCCCGGCACCACCGCCTTTTGCACTGCGTCGCGGATCTGCTCCAGCTTTGTCCTGAGGTAATCCGCCGGGATGCCGGGCAGCACCAGCAAAAACTCGTCGCCGCCGTAGCGGATCAGCAGATCTGTTTCCCGGATGCAGCTGCGGATGGCCTTTGCAACGGTTTCCAGTGCCAGATCTCCGGCGTGGTGGCCGTAGGTATCGTTGCAGATCTTGAAATCATCGATATCCATCAGGGCAATGCCCGCCGGGCCGATGTTATTGCGCACCACTTCCTCGTAAAAGCGGCGGTTGTAGGTGCCGGTCAGGGCGTCGTGGTTCAGCCGCTGCCGGTAGCGCTGTTCTTTTTCCATATTCCGGGCGGCGGTCTGGGCAAACTGCGCTTTTTGCGCCTCCATCTGCTGCATCATCCGCAACAGGTTATGGTTGGCGGTTTCCAGCGCCTCCCGCTGGGTACGGCTCTGCTGTTCCAGCTTTTCCCGCAGTTCCATATAGGGGGTGATATCCGTGATCGTGCCCACGATATAGCCTTTGCCGTACCATTCCACCTGATTGGCAGCGTTGGTGACCCAGCGGTAGCCGTTTTTGCCCAGAATCCGGAAGATGCTGTCACCATTCTTGGCGTAAGTCGCGCTGTTTTCCGCATTCCGGTAGCGCAGCCCGGCCGCCAGATCATCCGGGTGTATCAGCGCTGTATAGCGGTTATCGAACCTTGCCGCAAATTCTTCCCGCTCCCAGCCCAGTATCTCCAGAAAACGGTCACTGACATAAGCAAACGGATAGCCGTTTTCAGGGTCCTCTGCGCAGCAGTGAAAGCCGCCCGGTATATTCTGTGCATAGCGTTCCAGCCGCAGAAATCCTTTTTTTATTGTCTCGTCTGTTTCCATTTTACCTTTCCTGCCTTTTTCTCCGCGCATTGCAGCACGCAGTACCCCCTGTTACCGCAATTTCAAACTTTACCTTCCTGTACGCCCCGCTTTTGGGTACACTATAACATTTTGATTTTATCATCAAAACCGCCTAGATGCAAGCATTTTTTGCCAGTTTTGCCAATGGAAAGGCAGGTAAGGCAACGCAAAAAAGCCGCCGCACAAAAAGTGCAGCGGCTTTGCGGGGCGTCACCTCACAGCCAGCGCTCAGAGATGATCCACCACATACCGGGCAGGTTGATCCGACCCAGCAGATGCTCCAATACGATCAGCATGGTATTCTCCTTTCAGACCGTCCGTTTCAGCCGAACAGCCCCTTCAGTAAAAACAGAAGCAGCTTAGTAAAGCTGCCGCCGCCCAAAAGGCTGAGCAGCGGCCCAAGGCCTTGAAACATGGGAGGTTTGCTCCTTTCGTTTCATTCCGTCCCGACTGCTGCCGGGTGCCGGTCTGCCTTATATACGAACCAGCCCGCTGCAGGATTGCAAATGCCGTGGTGGTAAATATTGGGAGTATTGCAGTTGCCGTCTGCCTTTACGACCCCTTTCCGTGAAAAAGTTGCTCAGAAACGCCCGCAGGCGTTTCTGAGCAACAAATCAAAAATACTATTTCCGCTGAAAATGCCCATAGCAGCGCGGAGGGCATTCCAAATCGTCTTACTTAAAACGCTTCCATGCCGGGGTAGACGGCGCTTTCGCCCAGCTGCTCCTCAATGCGCAGCAGCTGGTTGTACTTTGCCACACGCTCGGTGCGGCTGGGTGCACCGGTCTTGATCTGGCAGGTGTTCAGCGCCACAGCCAGGTCCGCAATGGTGGTGTCCTCGGTCTCGCCGGAGCGGTGGGAGCTGATGGCGTTGTAACCGGCCTTGTGTGCCATTTTGATGGCTTCCAAGGTCTCGGAGACAGAGCCGATCTGGTTCAGTTTGATCAGGATAGCGTTGCCCGCACCCAGCTGGATGCCCTTTGCCAGACGCTCGGTGTTGGTCACAAACAGGTCGTCACCCACCAGCTGTACCTTGCCGCCCAGCTCGCGGGTCATCTGCTGCCAGCCCTCCCAGTCCTCTTCGTCCAGACCGTCCTCGATGGAGATAATGGGGTACTTTTCCACAAGGCTCTTCCAGTGTGCGATCAGCTCGGCAGAGGTGAACTCGGTGCCCGCCTTGGGCAGCTTGTAAAAGCCCTTGCCCTTGGGGCTCTTCCACTCGGAGGCGGCGGCATCCATTGCCAGCATAAAGTCCTTGCCCGGCAGATAGCCCGCCTTTTCGATGGCTGCCAGAATGGTCTCGATGGTCTCCTCATCGCTGGAAAGGTTGGGCGCAAAGCCGCCCTCATCGCCCACGGAGGTAGCCAGCCCCTTGGACTTCAGGATGGCAGCCAGCGCATGGAACACCTCGGCGCACCAGCGCAGCGCTTCCTTAAAAGAGGGTGCGCCCACCGGCATGATCATAAACTCCTGTGTATCCACAGTATTCGTTGCGTGTGCGCCGCCGTTCAGAATGTTCATCATGGGCACAGGCAGACGGTTGCCGTTTACGCCGCCCAGAAAACGGTACAGCGGCATCTCCAGCGAAGCGGCTGCTGCGCGGCAGGCTGCAATGGACACCGCCAGAATGGCGTTTGCGCCCAGATTGGATTTATCCTTGGTGCCGTCTGCCTTGAGCATGGCAGCGTCCACGGCGTAAATGTCGGAGGCATCCATGCCCACCACAGCGTCCGCAATGACCGTGTTGATGTTTTCCACCGCCTTGGTCACGCCCTTGCCCAGATAGCGGCTCTTGTCGCCGTCTCGCAGCTCCAGCGCCTCAAACTCGCCGGTGGATGCACCGGAAGGGGCGCAGCCGCGTGCCACAGTGCCGTCCGCCAGCGTGATCTCGGCTTCTACGGTGGGGTTGCCGCGGGAGTCTAAAATCTCGCGGCCTACAACAGATTCAATTTCCAGATAATTCATCTTGAAACCCTCCTGAATATCATTTTCTCTCCCGTACTGCCCGGGCGGGCAGACGGGGAACTGCTCTATTTAGATAGTTATATATAACTAACCGCCAATATCCTACCACGCTTTGCACCCCGGCGCAAGAGCCGGTGCGTATGTTTGCAGACCTAAATTTTTAACGGGAACGCAAACCGCCGTGGAAAACCCGTTTACAGTCTGCCCTCTTGCGGCAGCGGGGATACGTTATGCTTACCATGTGTTTTTTATATGGCAGATATGCCAAAAATTTTCTTTACTTTTTGGTGATTCGGTTCTATACTGGTTGCGGCGTTTTCGCTGTTTTCCCATTTATAGTCGTTATAGAGGAGGATTTTTGCAATGAATAAGGATCTGACGGTGGGCAAGCCGTCACAGGTATTGTGGCAATTCTGTCTGCCCATGTTCGGCAGCATCATTTTCCAGCAGTTGTACAACATCGCGGATAGTCTGGTAGCAGGCAAGTTCATCGGTGAGAACGCACTGGCTGCGGTGGGCAACAGCTACGAGATCACCCTGATCTTCATCGCCTTTGCCTTTGGCTGCAACATTGGCTGCTCGGTCATCGTGTCCCGCTACTTTGGCGCAAAGGAATACCGCGAGATGAAGACCTCGGTCTACACCTCCCTCATCGGCTCTGCCGTGCTGTGCGCCGTGCTGATGGGCATTGGTCTGCTGGGCTGCGACGCCCTGCTAGAACTCATCAACACCCCGGAGGAGATCCTTGCGGACTCTGCGCTGTATCTGGACATCTACGTTCTGGGCCTGCCCTTCATGTTCTTCTACAACATTGCCACCGGCATCTTCTCTGCCCTTGGCGACAGCAAGACCCCCTTCTACTTCCTTGCAGTCTCTTCTTTGTCCAACATCGGCGTGGACATCCTGTTTGTGGCAGGTTTCAAGATGGGCATTGCCGGTGTAGCATGGGCTACCTTCCTGTGTCAGGGTGTCAGCTGCGTGCTGGCCATGGTGGTGGTGTTCCGCCGCATCCGCGCTTTCCACACCGAGGGTCATGTGCAGCTGTTCTCGTGGAATATGCTGGGCAAGGTGGCCGTGGTGGCTGTGCCCAGCATCCTGCAGCAGAGCTTTGTCTCGGTGGGCAACATCATCCTGCAGAGCATCATCAACACCTTTGGCGCCAGCGTCATTGCAGGCTACTCTGCCGCCGTCAAGCTGAACAACATGGTCATCACCTCCTTTACCACCTTGGGCAACGGCATCTCCAACTACACCTCCCAGAACATGGGTGCAGGCAAGATGGACCGCGTGAAGGAGGGCTTTGGCGCAGGCCGCAATCTGGTGTGGCTGCTGTGCGTGCCGCTGGTGGTGCTGTACTTCTTCTTTGGCCGCTTTTTGCTACTGCTGTTCATGAACGACCCGCAGGGCCCTGCCATTGACACCGGTATGCTGTTTTTGCGCATCCTCTCTCCCTTCTACTTTGTGGTGTCGGTCAAGCTGGTGGCAGACGGCATCCTGCGCGGCTGCGGCCTGATGGTGCGGTTCATGATCGCCACCTTCACCGACCTGATTTTGCGCGTGGGCATTGCCGCCGTGCTCAGCGCCACCGCGCTGGGCTCCACCGGCATCTGGATGGCATGGCCTGTGGGCTGGTGCATCGGTACGGCGCTTTCCATGGTGTTCTACGTCACCGCCATCCGCAAGGCACTGGCAGAGCCGTTGGCTGTTGCCGAGGCTGAGGGACAGGCCGCCGAAGTCCGCGCCGAGGCCGAATTTGCCGCCGACGCCGAGATGGAGACCCTGTAACCATTTTGCAACCCGTGAATCCATTTCACGTCACAGATAAACAAAATGAACAATTTGAAATAGTGCACAAAATCGCGCTTTAATTTTTGTATAAAGTATCAACAAAGCCGAGAAAATGCGCCCAAAAGTATGGACGGTTTGTGAATTGCGGATTTGAACCCAGATAGCTATAATAACAGACAAGAACAGAAGCAAGGCCGCTTTAGAGGGGAAGGGCCTTGCTTCCGTTTTTATCAATTTACTTTATAGAACACTCCGGAGGAGGAGATTTTTATGAAAAAGATGATCACTCGTCGTCAGTTCATGGCTGCTGCCGGTGTTGTTGCCGCAGCAAGTGCTCTGACTGCCTGCGGCGGTTCTTCCGCAAGCACGGCCGCTTCTTCTGCAGCCGGTTCCGCTGCTGCTTCCGGCAGCACTATCAAGGTGGGTGTGATGGGCCCCCTGACCGGTGACGCTTCCGTTTACGGTCAGGCTGTTGTAAACGGTGCCAGCCTGTACATGAAGCAGGTCAATGCCGATGGCGGTGTCAACGGCAAGCAGCTGGAGATCATCGCCATGGACGAGCAGGGCGATGAAACGCAGGCTGTGACCTGCTTTACCAAGATGGTGGATCAGGGCATCACCGCTCTGGTGGGCGATGTAACCACCGCTCCCACGCTGGCTGTAGCCGCCGAGAGCGCCGATTACAATATGCCTATGGTCACCGCTTCCGCTACTGCCGAGGCTGTTACCTACGATGCCGAGACCGACACCGTGAACGGGAATGTGTTCCGTGCCTGCTTCACCGACCCCTTCCAGGGCGTGAAGATGGCAGATTACGCTTACGAGAAGCTGGGCTACACCAAGGCAGCCGTCATCTTCCTGAAGGGCAAGGACTACAACGAGGGTCTGGCCGAGAACTTTGCCAAGGAGTTTGAGGCAAAGGGCGGCACCGTCGTGGATCAGGAGAGCTACTCTGAGGGCGACGTGGACTTCAAGACCCAGCTGACCAGCATCCTTGGCAAGAACCCCGAGATGGTGTTCTGCCCCAACTACTATCAGGAAGTGGGTCAGATCCTGGCTCAGGCTGAGAGCATCGGTTTGACCGTTCCCTTCCTCGGCGGCGACGGCTGGGATGGTCTGGAGGGCTACGCCACCGCTGACCAGCTGAAGGACTCCTACTTCTGCGCCTGCTACGCTAAGGGCTCCAGCACCGCGTTTGAGGATGCCTACAAGGCCGAGTACGGTGAGGCCTACCCCAACGGCTTTGCACCTCTGGGCTACGATGCCGCTATGACCGTTGTGTATGGCATCAAGGCAGCCGAGGAGCAGGGCCTCGAGGCCGGCTCCGACGAGTACAAGCAGGCCGTCATCGATGCCATTGCCGGCGGCACCATCGAGGGCATCACCGGCACCTTTACCTTCGACGAGCACCACAACCCCGTCAAGAGCACTGCCATCCTGACCTACGTGGACGGCAAGCCCGAGCTGAAGGAAATGTTCTGATCCGCGCTGTTCCATCCACCGGTGATGGAGCCGCCCGCACAGAGCAAACCCCATGATTTTTTGGAGAACGCCGGAACAGCTTTTTTCTGGTCAGGCGTTCTCCGTTTTTTATATCAAAAAGTGTAAACGCCGCAAAGAAAGGAAGTATCCAACCATGACAGTGTTCTTTAGCCAGCTGATCAACGGCTTGTCCCTTGGCAGCATCTATGCACTGATCGCACTGGGCTACAGCATGGTGTACGGCATTATCCTGCTGCTGAACTTTGCCCACGGCGATGTCATCATGGTGGGCGCATACATGTCGTGGTTCGTCATGAACCAGCTGGGTCTTGGCCCGGTCACCGCTGTGTGCGCCACCATCATCACCTGTACGCTGCTGGGCGTGGTGATCGAAAAGATCGCCTACACCCCCCTGCGCAGCGCACCCCGTATCTCGCTGCTGATCACCGCCATTGGTGTCTCCTTCTTTCTGGAGTACACGGCAGAGCTGATCCTCGGCTCGGGCGCAAAGGTGATCCCCGCCTACTACACCAACCAGACCTTCCGTCTGGGCAAGGTGCCGCTGGGTCTTACCTCCATCATCACGCTGGTGGTCACCGTGCTGTCCATGCTGGTGCTCACCTTTCTGGTGCAAAAGACTAAGCTTGGCAAGGCCATGCGCGCCGTCTCGGAGGATATGGATGCTGCCCGTCTGATGGGCATCAACGTCAACAGCACCATCTCCTTTACCTTTGCCGTCGGCTCGGCGCTGGCGGGCATCGGCAGCGTGCTGTACTGCTGCTCCTACCCGCAGGCCACCCCCACCATGGGCTCCATGCTGGGTCTGAAGGCCTTCGTCGCCGCCGTGCTGGGCGGTATCGGCTCCATCCCGGGTGCCATGGTCGGCGGCATTGCCATCGGCCTGTGCGAGTGCTTTGTTTCCGCCATCGGCCTTTCCGCATGGAAGGACGCTGTTACGTTTGCAATTCTGATCATCGTGCTGCTGGTCAAGCCCACGGGCTTCCTTGGCCGCAAGGTGCAGGAAAAGGTGTAAGGGGGCATAACGATGAATACCAAACGCAAGACCCTCAAAATGCCCGTGCGCTACCTGATGAATCTGGTGCTGGTGGGGCTGCTGTTCGTGGGGCTTTCCTATGTGACCGGCAATATGCTGTCCACCTACCAGAATAAGGTGCTGCTGACCGTGGGCATCAACATCATTCTGGCCGTCTCGCTGAACGTTGCCACCGGTTATCTGGGGCAGTTGCCGCTGGGTCACGCCGGTTTTATGGCCGTGGGTGCCTACGCCTGCGCCCTGTTCACCAAATCCTCGGGCCTGCCCAAAGGCGTGGCCTTTGCCATCGGTCTGGTGCTGGCATGGGTGATCGCCGGGCTGTTCGGGGTGCTTATCGGCATCCCCGCCCTGCGCCTGACCGGCGACTATCTGGCCATCCTGACGCTGGGCTTTGGCGAGATCATCCGCATCACCTTGAACAACATTGATGATGTGCTGGGCTTCAAGCTGTTCTACGGCTCCAAGGGTCTGAAAAACATCCCCAAGTATTCCAACTTTACCAACGTGTTCCTGTGCGTGGTCATTACCTGCTTCCTCATCCACGCCATGATGAAGAGCCGCCACGGCCGCGCCGTGCTGGCCATCCGCGACAACGAGATCGCCGCCGAGAGCTGCGGCATCCAGACCACCTATTATAAGGTGATGGCCTTTGCCTTCTCCGCTGCCTTTGCAGGCTTGGCGGGCGGCCTGTACGCCTGCTACATCGGCGTGCTGAACCCCTCCACCTTCGGCTTTATGAAGTCCATCGAAATTCTGGTCATGGTGGTTCTGGGCGGCATGGGCTCCATGCTGGGCTCCATTCTGTCCGCTACCGTGCTGACCATCCTGCCCGAGGCTACCCGCAGCTTTGAGAGCTACCGCATGGTGGTCTATTCGCTGGTGCTGGTGCTGATGATGATCTTCCGCCCGGGCGGACTGCTGGGCAGCTACGATTTCTCCCTGAGCCGCATCGTGGAAAAGGCCATGAATGGCGAACTGTTCCGCAAACATACCAAAAAGGAGGCCGCTGACCATGAGTGAGTTCAAGACCAGACTGCACAGTGTGCCCTCCGGCGGTTTTCTGACCGACCGCGACAAGGACAAAAAGCCCATTCTGGACGTGCGTGAGCTGGGTATCGACTTCGGCGGTCTGACCGCTGTGGACAACTTTAACCTGATGATCGGCCGCAACGAGATCGCCGGTCTGATCGGCCCCAACGGCGCAGGCAAGACCACCGTGTTCAACCTGCTCACCAACGTCTACCAGCCCACCCGCGGCTCCATCCTGATCGACGGGATGCCCACCGCCGGAAAAAAGACCTATCAGGTCAACCGTATGGGCGTGGCGCGTACCTTCCAGAACATCCGCTTGTTCAAGGAGCTGAGCGTCATCGACAACATCAAGGTGGGTCTGCACGAGTCCATGAAGTATAATCTGGCCTCCTCCCTGCTGCGGATGCCGAACTACTGGAAAGAGGAAAAGCAGTGCACCGAGCGTGCGCTGGAACTGCTGGACATCTTCCACATGGCAGACCTTGCCAATACACAGGCCGGCAGCCTGCCCTACGGCGCACAGCGCCGTCTGGAGATCATGCGTGCACTGGCTACCGGTCCGAAGCTTCTGCTGCTGGACGAGCCTGCCGCCGGTATGAACCCCTCCGAGACTGCGGAGCTGACCGAGACCATCCGCCGCATCCGCGACGAGTTCAACATTGCCGTGCTGCTCATTGAGCACGATATGAGCCTTGTCATGGGCATCTGCGAGGGCATTGCGGTGCTGAACTTCGGCCGCATCATCGCCAAGGGCACCCCGGACGAGATCCGCGATAACCCGCAGGTCATCGAAGCCTATCTGGGCAAAAAGGAGGGCTGAGCCATGGCTGATACATTACTGAAGGTAGACGGCATCAATGTCTACTACGGCAACATCCACGCCGTAAAGGATATCTCCTTCACCGTCAATGCGGGCGAGATCGTCACCCTGATCGGTGCCAACGGCGCGGGCAAATCAACGTTTTTGAAGCTGCTGTCCGGCGAACTGGAGCCGACGTCCGGTGAAATCTTCATCAAGCCCGGCGCGCGCATGTCTGTTTTGAAGCAGGATCAGAACCAGTATGGGCCCGACAACCGTCACGGTTGAAACGATTGTCAGCAGTCCGTTGCTCAGTGCCTGCTCCACACCGGCAAAGGTGAATTCCTCCGCCGTCATGCTTACATCCATCAGTGCCGTATACGGCGCTCTGGCAATGTCGAGCGCCAGCATGAAAATTGGTTTTGCGTATCCGATCAGCAGCGCGAAAATCGCGCCACGCACAACTAATTGCCATGGGTTTTCGGCTTCGGTAATGGGTCCTCCGAACGCACGGAACAGCTGCCAGACCACAATGAGAAAAAGGACTGCCCAGGCTGTGTACTGCATGACGTCAAAGGCCTTGGTGATGAAGGGGAAATACTCCTCCATGGTCACCATGTCTGTTCCTAACGCATTGAGAAAGAGGCCGGAAACCGCGTCCATGATCTGCGAGGCAATACTGGAGATCCATGTCACGATCCCTTCAAAAATCCAGTCTAAGATAGTCGTTCACCTCCTGACTGATCCCGAACTGTTGATCATTAACCTGTGTACTGCCCGCCGGCGATCAACGGCTGCAGGTATGCTACGATAAAGCCGAGTGTGTTAAGAATAATCCAGGTCACAACGACTCGTTTGAGCCAGCTGGTAGCCTCGTCCACCGCACGCTGGTTCCGGCTGACCATCCGCACCAACAACGCAATGGCTGCCACGGTCACGGCAACAATGGTACTGATCCCGACCAGCTGTCCGTAGATATCCCGCATGATCGTGGAAAAGCGATCCCAGATTGTTTCAGCCATTACGGGCTGGACGGAGAGGATCGTTGCCGACGCGGCGCCCACTAACGACCAGTAGGTATTTCTGAGCCGATGCTTACCTGATACAAGTTGCTTTGACATGCTTTTACCTCCTGTTTTTCAATTCGGCACATAAAAAGGCACCGCTCTCGGAGGCTGAATTGCCTCGCAGAAACGGTGCCTTTATGGTGTGCTCCTACTATCGGACGCTAACAGTATAGCATGTTTGCATTTACATGTCATCGGCGCGAACCGTGCCATTTTCTCCGCCTTTTTCTGTGCCATCCACTATGCCAGAAGGGAATGGCGTTTGTTCTGTTGCGGAGAAACCGGCGACTTTACAACCGGTAAGACAATCAGCGTCGTGAATTATGAAGCCGCTACAGCAAATGGATACCTCTTTCCAGATTTCTGAGTGCATCCATCACTGTGTAAAAAGAAGGAACATCACCATAGAGCATATCCTTCATGGCTTCGTAATCCGCAGCCAGCGCTGAAAAGCGATACTCCGGGGGAACCAGCTTCAAGGTGCCCGGGACAGCCTCCTGGTACTTTGCCCAGACTCTCGGATAGAACTTCATTTTGAAGTCTACTACCGTTTTCAGCAGGTCCACCCGTGCAAAAGCGGCCTCTTTCACAGGCGTCATTGACATACGGTATAGGTCATAGTAATGCCGGGAATAACGCTGCGGCATTTCCGAACCTTCGGGTCTGTTGGCTTCATGGTGCAGGATCGTCGCCTTTTCCCAGAAGGTCCGCTCCGGCGCAACGGTCAGAATTGCCGTATCCTTTTGTGAAAAAACTTTTGGATAATAGGTTGCTGCATAGGGCTCGATCTGCGCAATTTTTGCAGGCGTCCAAGCAGCCAATGCGCCAATCTCCAAACGAATGACCTGCAAGGTGGCAGGGTTTGTGAACAGGTGCGGATAGGCAAAGATGACGGTCTGTTTGTCCTTTTCGTCTATGTAAATGTTCGCCTCACAGCCAAGCTCCCGAGAGAACTCTGCCTGAACGGTGGGGCAAAACTGTTCTGCGAGGAAAACTTCCGCCCGAGTATTGGCTTCTTTGTTGAATGCATCCTGCTTGGTGTTGGAGCGCTTTTCCCATGGCTCGTCTTTACCATATCCCAACACTCGCCAATCCAAAATCAGATCAATATCCTCGGAAAAGCGGCTGATCAGATTGAATGCTTTGGAAAGGCTGGTACCGCCTTTGAAGGTAATAGCATCTTTCCAGGGGCATCGGTGGAACAGATGGTCAAGCGTAAAGCATACCCAAAAATCTTTTTCTACGATGGCATCATTCAAGCCCATCTTATCTGCTGTATTTCGGAACAGTTCGCCCCGGTCACTGTCCGGCAATCGTGCTACATTTCTCATTGTGTTTCGCCTCCACACATTTTCCGTATCGTTTCATAAACCCAATCCGTAGATTCCGTCGCCTCTTTCAGGCAGGCTTGCTTTTCGTCCTCGGACAGCTTTTCAGAAAGCGTCTGTATGATCTCCGCCGTCACATTGGTCCTTCCCAAAGTTTTCAGCGCCTGGATCACCAAGCTCGTCATGTAAGACAGACCGGTGATTTCCTTGTTGGTCCTATGCTTAAATTCCAGCTTTGTGGAGTTCCACTCATAGGTCTTATACGGGCCGTCGCTGATATAGGACCAGACTGCCGTTACCTGTGTGGAGAGCCCCAAAAGGTTCAGGGCTGTATTCCCACACGGGACGATGGTCCAATGGTAACTTCGCGCCAATGCTTTTGCAACTGCGTCCGGGTCGGCCGCTACGTATTCATCAAGCAGCTTGCTGTACTTCGGCTTTTCGTAAACACCCTTTAGTATCCGGCGAAGCAT
>OHQX01000339.1_pt1 | contig 22217 bp, 17 predicted proteins | sample 1578251 | NCBI WGS metagenome assembly OHQX01 (sample SAMEA3879507, study PRJEB24766) | human gut metagenome | biome: human-associated habitat; feature: feces | place: USA | collected 1985/1987
ATTATATATTTCTTTAAGATGATGTAAATAATAATACAACTCAGAATAATTATAGCTGTTGTAACTAATACCACATAATAACTCCCTAAGCCAGCCTCATTCTTTTTCATTACCAGAAATACTTCTGTTAATAAAATAAAAAAGAATAATCCGATTAATAACAGATGGTTTTTAAATTGCATATCACATGTTAATTTTGATTTTTTAAGAATAAACAAACCTGCAACAAATACTAGAACATTAGCTATCAGAGCAACCGGATAAAAATTCCAGCCGTTTTTATCAAAGTATCTTAACAAACTGACGCATAGCACATAATATATAACCAGCGTGGCAATTGTCTGTAATAAAACACTACTCTTCAATGGAAACGTATGCTCTTTTCCTTCTTTTGAATCTTTGTATAAATTTCTCGCGATATCAAACGGTTTTCCTAAGCCGGAACATATTTCGTACTCGCTTTTTTCAGCCATTTCTTCATTTTCGAACCATTCTTCATAGTCTTTAATTAAACTATCACAGTCATCATCCCCAAAATAAAATGATAAGCTAATATAAAGTTTCTCCAAAAATTTCTTTTTTGAATTTTGCTTTTGCATTATAACACCCTCTCTACTGATTAACACTCTACTGTTTATTAGTCACTAGTTAAGTATAATATATTTCATATCTTGCATTTTGTCAATACAAAAATCATGGGACTACAATATATCGCAGTCCCATGATTCTAACTATATCTTATATTTTTGTTTGTAACTATTTAAGTCTTAAGTCACATTGAGAACAAGAAAATCTACAGCTCAATTGCAATCGTATATGACTTCTCAAATTTCTCACCCTGTGCCAGCGAATTACCATACTCCCTGTCCTTTAATTCTCCGGCAAAGCCTGCTCTGTCACATCGGCCGTACCACGGTTCAATACAGATAAACGGTGCTCCCATTCCTGCCGGTGACCACAGACCAAATAAAGGCGCATCAAAGGACACCGTAAGGTATGGCTTCTTATCCGGTGTACACAGGCTCACCTTTGAAGCCTGTCTGTTTTCTATTATGAGCGCATCCTTATCAAACATATGCTCATCTATCTGACAGTATCCATCCTCATCCACCTTAAGCAGATTGTCATCCTTGTCTAAAAGTCCTCCGTCACAGATAAGTCCGTAGGTGATTGCTTTGTCTGTGTCAAGCTTCAGATAATAGTCTGACTGCTTTCCCTGCTCTGCGACCGGACACATAAATGCCGGATGACCACCTATTGAGAAAAGTAAATCCTTTTTCGCAGGATTTGTCACCCTCCAGGTCACTTTTATATCACTGCCAGAGAGCTTATAGCCGATTTCGAGCACAAACTCAAACGGATATTTTGCAAGAGTCTCATCATTTGATTTAAGTGAAAACCATGCCTCATCATTTGTCTGTGACACAAGCTCAAACTCCATATCCCTTGCAAAGCCGTGCTGTCCCATCGGATAATCTGTCCCATCAACGGTAAACTTCTTGTCCTTTAAGCTGCCGACAAACGGGAAAAGCACCGGTGCGCTTCTCTTCCAGTATTTCTCATCGGCATCCCACAGATACTGTGTACCAGTTTCCTTGCCGGTGATGCTTTTAAGCTCTGCTCCGAAGCTGTTTATCGTGAGCTCAAGTGATTCATTTTCCAGTTTAATCTCCATCACATATCTCCTTTTATATTTTTTGTAACTATTCAGAACCACCTTGAGAACAAGAAAACCTGTTGCTTACATGCAAGCATGACACATCATCTTTTTGGTTCTCAGTGGTTCTGAATAGTCTGTTTTTAATTACATCACAAGCAGTCCAATTACTCTTACAATAAATGCTGCCACCCATGCAATCGCACACTGCAAAAGCACCACGCTGACTGCCCACTTTGCACCCAGCTCTCTCTTTATGGATGCTATTGCTGCCACGCAAGGGCTGTAGAGCAGCGAGAACACCAGAAGAGATGCAGCTGAAAGTGTTGTGAGTGCTGTCGTGACCGTTCCGCCAAACAGTATCTCAAGTGTTGATACCACGCTCTCCTTTGCCATGAGTCCGCTGATAAGTGACGTGCATATACGCCAGTCGCCGAGTCCCAGAGGCTTAAAGACAGGCACGATAATACTTGAAATAGCGGCAAGCATGCTGTCCTTTGAGTCTGTTACCATGTTAAAGTGTATGTCAAAGCTCTGTAAGAACCATATCAGCATTGTTGCAATAAGTATTACTGTAAATGCCTTCTGCAAAAAGTCCTTTGCCTTCTCCCAGAGGAGCTGGCACACATTCTTGGCGCCCGGCATCCTGTAGTTTGGCAGTTCCATGACAAATGGCACTGCGTCACCCCTGAACAAAGTCTTTCTGTAGATAAATGCGAAAAGTATTCCGACAATTATTCCAAGGAAGTACAGTCCTCCCATGACAAGTCCGCCATGCTTCGGGAAAAATGCACTAACAAAGAATGCATAAATTGGCAATTTTGCCGAACAGCTCATAAACGGTGTGAGGAGTATAGTCATTCGACGGTCTCTCTCACTTGGCAGTGTACGTGTCGCCATGACAGCTGGCACCGTACAGCCGAAGCCTATGAGCATTGGTACTATGCTTCGTCCGGAAAGTCCTATTTTACGAAGGAGCTTGTCCATGAAGAATGCAACCCTCGCTATGTATCCGCTGTCCTCCATGAGGGATAAGAAAAAGAACAGTGTCACGATAATCGGCAAAAAGCTTAATACGCTTCCGACACCCTGAAAGATGCCGTCTATTACCAGTCCGTGCAGCACCTCATTCACACCTGCCGCTGTGAGTGCCTTATCCGTAAGCGCGGTCAGTGCTCCTATGCCCTGCTCCAAAAGCCACTGAAGGCCTGCTCCGATTACGTTGAAGGTGAGATAAAATACCGCAAGCATTATCACTATAAAGCACGGTATTGCCGTGTATTTGCCTGTAAGAACACGGTCGATGCGTTCACTTCTGATACGCTCCCTGCTCTCCTTCGGTTTTACCACGGTGCTCTCGCATATTTTCTCAATAAATGTAAAGCGCATATCCGCAATTGCAGCGCTTCTGTCAAGGCCTCGCTCCTTCTCCATCTGGACAATCAGATGCTCTATTGCCTCTTTTTCATTCTCATCAAGATGAAGCTGCTCTAATATAAGTGCATCTCCCTCGATAATTTTGGTTGCCGCAAAGCGAATCGGAACTCCGGCGAGCTTTGCATGATCCTCAATCAGGTGACTGACCGCATGTATACATCTGTGCACGGCACCGCCAAAATCATTCTCATCACAGAAATCCTGTCTGCCCGGGCGCTCCTGATACTTTGCAATGTGTATCGCGTGGCGCACCAGCTCATCAACACCCTGATTCTTCGCGGCTGAAATCGGTACAACAGGCACTCCTAACAGTCCCTCGATTTTATTTACATCGATTGAGCCTGAGTTTGCCGTCACCTCATCCATCATATTGAGTGCGATAACCATCGGTATATCCATCTCAAGAAGCTGCATGGTCAGATACAGGTTTCTCTCGATATTTGTCGCATCTACGATATTTATTATGGCCTTTGGCTTGTTATCGAGCACAAAGTTTCTCGACACAATCTCCTCACTAGTATATGGGCTCATTGAGTAAATGCCCGGTAAATCTGTGATTGATGTATCCGGATGTTCTTTAATAGAGCCATCCTTTCTGTCCACCGTCACTCCCGGGAAATTGCCCACATGCTGGTTTGAGCCTGTAAGCTGGTTGAAAAGTGTTGTCTTGCCGCAGTTTTGGTTTCCCACAAGTGCGTATGTGAGCTTCTCACCATCCGGAAGGGGATTGCCACTGCCCTTCACATGGTATTTGCCCTCCTCGCCAAGTCCGGGATGGGCTGTGTTGCTTATCTTTTTAGGACCCTCATGCTTTCTTGAACGGCTATCAATTAATTCTACCTCAATCTGTGCCGCATCATCAAGCCTCAATGTGAGCTCATAGCCATGCACCTGAAGCTCCATCGGGTCTCCCATCGGTGCAAATTTGATAACTGTTACTTCGGCCTTTGGGATTACTCCCATATCCAGGAAATGCTGGCGCAGTGCGCCCTCACCGCCTACTGTAAGTATTCTGGCACTCTGTCCTATGCCAAGTTCTTTTAGTGTCATTTTATCGCTTCCTAGTGTATTTATTGATAATTTTTCTCAACTTATCACAAATATCTTACCACAAAGCGTGTGCCACTGCATTCATTTTTTTCATTTAATACATCTTTTGTACAATCCTCCACAAGGATATATCCATTGTCATGACGCACAATTGCTTCCGCCAGCGAAAGTCCTATGCCGATGCTGTCTGCCGGCTGTCCGCTGCCGCTGTAAAAACGCGTGAATATATGCTTTTTGTCCTCATCACTTATGGTCTCTCCATCGTTTTGCACTGTTATCTCTGCATACATCTCATACCTGTAAAAGCCTATCTTTACCTCACTCTCTGCGTGCTCCACTGCATTTTTTACTATGTTTGTAATGGCCTCACACTGCCAGTATGCATCAGCATGTATACAGGCATCCTTATCAGAGCCTTCATCTATGGACAGCCTTATGTCTCTCAAATCGCAAAGTGCCATCACATTGTCAGCTGCCTCAGACACAATTTCAGACAGCAGCGTATCCTTCTCATCAAACTCCACAACATCCGCTTCAAGCCTTGAAAGCTTTAAGATAGCCTGCACCATATGCGATATATTATCCACATCGCGCTTTGCCCTGCGCATTATCCTGTTTCTGTTTTCAGATGCCATATCAGGATTTCCTTCCAGATTTTCCAGATTTATCGAAAGTGATGTGAGCGGTGTCTTAAGCTGGTGCGATATGTCAGAAAGCGCATCCTTTAGCAAAAGCTTGTCTGCCTTTGCATTTTCCGCAGACTCCCTCAAATAAATTGCTGTCTTGTAAAGCTCTCCCTTTAGTATAGAAATCTCTCCCTCTGTGCTATCTGCCATAACAAGTCTGTAGTCTCCCTGATTTATGCGGCGCAGATAATCCGCAGCCTGTCTGACCTGTCTTTTAAAGCTAAATCTTATAAGCACAATGTAAAGGCAAAAGCCCCCTGCAAAAAGCACAACAAGAAATATGTCTAGCCAAAGCGCTCCTTTAAGCGCTTTTTCATTTGACAAAACCGCGGAATCCTTTTCCATATCAATGCCGTATTTTTTAAAGAGCGTCTCTGCGCTTTTTAAATTTGTATAATCACTATCGAAGCTGCTGTCATTTAGAATCGCGGCTATGCTGCCATCTGATACATCGGGATATTTTTCATGAATGAGTGCACATAGCTTAGCCACTGTGACGTTATAGTTTTTCGTATATGCCCTGTACTGGAAAAAAACGGTAAAAGCCATAACCGTCACACATATACATGTATAAATTATCGCAAAATACACAAAATGTTTTCTGTTCTCTAAATTATATTTCTTCTTTCTCATGCTTTCCCCCGGGAACTGTCTCTGTCGGCCGATACTGTTTAAAGAGCTTCATCTGAATCAACACGATACCCGATTCCCTTCACAGTCTTTATCACATCCTCACCAAGCTTTGCCCTGATGCGCTTCATATAGACAGTCACTGTATGGTCATACACATCGTTGCCTGTCGCCTCCCAGATGCAGTCAAGCACGGCATTTCTGGACACAGCCTTGTCGTGATTGGTAAAAAGCAGATCAAGTATACGGTTTTCAAGACTTGAAAGAGCAATCACCTGTCCAGCCCTTCTTGCTTCCTTTTTGTCCAAATCATAGCTTATGCTTCCTGCGTGTATGACAGATGAACTGTCATCACTTTTCCTTCGTAAAAATACGCGGTTTACCCTCGCCACAAGCTCTCTTACTGAAAAAGGCTTTGTGATGTAATCCTCCGCTCCAAGCTCAAGGCCTTTTACTATATCATTTTCCTCATCCCTTGCGGTAAGAAAAATCACCGGTGTTTTTTCTTTTTCCAGCCTTTCGCTGTAAAAATCAAAGCCGTTCCCATCCGGAAGCGACACATCAAGCAGCACAAGGCCGGGGTGCTCACTCAAAAGCGCCCCAGCCTCCTTTAAATTGCCTGCTGTCAAAAGCTCATATTCAGGTTCTGTAAAGGTATCACACAGTCCCTCTGTTATTCCTTTATTGTCCTCTATGAGAAGTATTTTTTTCATATCAGCTCCCGCATTTCCTACAGATTTTCATTTTTGATTGTCTCAATAATGTTATTGTGTCTAAGCTTCGTCATTGATAGTTTCATGATAGCATAAATCAGCATTATTACAACCACTATACACAATATAATTGCTTTATACGGCGGCTCATAAATGATTGCGTCATCCATCCTGTTCATCATAACACATAAGAGATAGCTTATTAAAATACCAAGCGGTACACCTATTACAAGTGCCTTTACAGATATAAACACACTCTCGAGCCTGACCATTCCAGCAAACTGCTTATCTGTCATTCCAATGCTTCTTAGTGTTGCAAACTCGCGGCTTCTAAGCTCCATTCCGGTGCTTAAGGTATTGATGATATTTGTGATTCCTATTAAGGCAATAACCACAATAAGTCCGTATGCAAATACTCCAAGCAGTGTAAAGAGAGACTTTTCATCGCGCATCTCCTTATCCAGATTGCTGACATAAAAACTAATCTGCGAATACTCAGTATTTCCTTCCGTCTCCTTTTCGAATGTATCCTGATATTCATCTGCATTTTCTGCAACCACATATGCCGAATATGACGCATGTCCCGGTTTGAGCTCATTACCGCTCTTGCCGTCAGCCCATAGGCTTTCAAAGCCTTTTTGGTTCATAAACAAAAGCGTGGTACTGCCGTAGCCCTTATAACCTGTTGGTACCTTGTCTGTGACACCTGCAATAGTTACATCCACAGTCTTTCTGACTCCGTTATTTATTGTTTCCTCGTCAACGTATCCACTGTTATCCTCTGTGCCGCTTTCAGTATCACCTTCCACTGCATTATTATCATCTGTGCTGCTTTCAGTATCGCCTTCTGCTGCATTGTCATCAGAAGAAGCATCATCATAAACATTATAGCCACACTCGATTGTATCTCCTGCTTTATATTTGTACAGCTCCATCTCTTTTTTGACGTATTTTGAGCTATTCTCATTATACACATCAAATGTGCCTTTATTCACAAGAATTGCTCCTGCAGCTGCATTTTTTATGCCTGCGTCGGACGCATACTTATCATACGATTTGTCATCCAAAACTGTGATTAAAAACTCTTGTGAGACATCCTCACTGTCATCATAAAGCTGCCCGCAATACTCTCCATATTCCTTTGTATACTCCGGCTTACTGACATCGAAATCATAGCCTGCTCCAACCAGATAATCCTCAGCTCCTTCAATGCCACTCAAAAGCTTAGAGAGCTTTTCAATATCAAGGTCCTTTTTACATGACATATTTATTCCGATATTGTAATCTACTGATGCATATGACATCCCAACCCTGCTAAAGGCCATAGACATAAAGTATGATATCACAATAAAGGTTACTGAGCAGATGACAATAGATGTCACTGTGGTTCTGTACTTTTTATTGTTCCTCTTTATATTCTTATATGAGATAACGCCTCCGATACCCCAGATTCTGCCTATAATCGCCGGTGTCTTAAGCTTTGATGACTTTATTTTAATCTCCTTTGTGTTTCTTATTGCTTCAAGCGGTGTAACCTTTGCAGCCCTTCTTGCACTGCCTGTTGCTGAGAAATAAATGGTTGCTATACTCAGTATCACAGCAAGAATAAGTGCAGGCAGGGAAGTATGAAAGCTCAAAGCAAAGTTAAGCCAGCCTGCTGACAGCGCATTCACCACCTTGACAAGTATGAGCGATGCCAAAATACCGCTCATGGTACCCACCGGAATACCAACCACTCCAAGCATTGCTGCCTCTGTCTTAACACTGCTTTTTATCTGGCGTCTCGTAGCACCCACGCTTGCAAGCATGCCATACTGCCTGATTTTTTCAGTGATTGATATGTTGAAGCTGTTTTTGATACAATACACTGATGTCAGTATAATTATCAAAGCCACAACAGTGGCCACTGTAAACAGTGCTTTAAATGTGCCGTCAATCGGGAAAACACACTCATAGCTTATAAGGAAGCCATTTATATATATATCATATTTTGCATTTTCCATCTCTTTAAGAAACCTATCACTCTCCTCAGCAGACATTTCAACAGATGAATTATTCGCTTTCGCAAACAGCTTTTCATCCACACCAATTATATCAGCAGTCACAGCATCCTTGTTTCTTAAAGCCTTTTGAGTGTATCTGCTGTACACTGTGAGTGTAGTGTCAGCTTCGCTTGCCTCACTCTTTGTGCCGTTATCAATTGCTGCCAGTTCATCAGAGTATGTGACAAATGTATATCCGGCGGCACTATAGTCCTCCATTCCATAGCCCGGTCTTTCCATGATGCCTACCACCTTGTAGTGCTTTGTCACATTATCGGTAAGTGTCTCTGCCTCATGCTCATATGCGCAGTTTTCCGATATGACACTTTCTGTGTTTGAATCATATCGCTTTCCGACATCCAGTGTTATCTCATCCCCCACCTTTATGTCGATTCGTCCGTTTGTCTTTAAGTGCCTTGGAATGACTATCTCATCCTCATTTTTTGCCATGCGTCCCTCTATCAGTTTAAAGCAGCCTCTCTCAAAGCCGGCCTCATCTGTTGCCATGACATATGCATATGGCTTATCCTCATTCTTGCAGCCGTCTAGCTTTGCAAAGCCCATTCCCATTGTCTCAAATGTGCTTTCAATATTTCTGTTGTTTTTAAACTCCGAAAGCTCAGACATTTTCACATTCGAAAATTTCACATGAAAGTCGCCGCCCTTTTGCTTCTGGTATTCAATCACACTGTACTGAAAGCTTGACACAAGTGTGACAAGCGCCGACAAAAGCGCTGTTGCAAGAATTATTCCGACTATCGTGACAATAGTTCTTTTCCTGTTGAGCTTTAAGTTTTTTAATGTGAGTGTCTTCATCAAATTCATCTGATTTTACCATCCTCTATCATTATTGTGCGGTCAGCCGCCTTTGCAAGCTCCATATTGTGTGTAATCATAATGATTGTCTGGTTGAGCTCACGGTTTGAGGTCTTTAAGAGATGCATAATCTCGTTGCTGGCCTTGGTATCCAGGTTTCCGGTCGGCTCATCCGCGAGCACTATAGATGGTCTCGTAATCAGGGCTCTTCCTATAGATGTGCGCTGCTGCTGGCCTCCTGAAAGCTCGTTTGGCAGATGAGTGCGTCTCTCTGTAAGTCCAAGGCGCAAAAGCATGTCATCCATCTGTGCTTTTTCCACCTTTCTTCCATCAAGCTCCATCGGGATTGCCATGTTTTCCTCCACATTTAATATAGGTATCAGATTATAAAACTGATAAATGATGCCTACCTGTCTTCTTCTGAATATGGCAAGCTCATCATCATTCATTGCAAAAATATCAGTGCCGTTTATATACACCTTTCCGCTTGTTGGCCTGTCAACACCTCCGAGCAGATGAAGCAGTGTGGATTTTCCGGAGCCGCTCGCCCCGACAATTGCCACAAACTCTCCTTTTTCCACGCTCAATGACACATCGTCCAAAGCCTTGACCTGATTTTCTCCGGCTCCGTATATTTTTGATAAGTGTTCTACTCTAAGCAGTTCCATTTAATTCTCCTTTTCTTCTCTATACATTTTTGAGTGCTGTGCGGTCTGCCATCTAAAGTACAGCCGCCCCTCGATACAAGTGTATAATACATTATGTAAAGTTACAGGTAGGTTACTTTTAAAAAATATTACAGCATAATATAAAAACTCCGGTCAGAACAAAAAGTTTTCTGTGCCGGAGCTTATATGTTATATGTTTTATAATTATCTATGCCAATAATTATTTCTGCTTATATGAAGACAAAAAGTCTGCAAGCTTGCCTGTAGCATCCTTTAATATCTCTGTTCGAGGCAGATATACCACTCTGAAGTGATCAGGCTTATCCCAGTTGAAGCCGCCGCCGTGGATTATGAGTATCTTCTTCTCACGAAGCAGATCAAGTGCAAACTGTTCATCGTTTGTGATGTTGAACCTTGCAGTATCAATCTTTGGGAATATGTAAAATGCTGCCTTTGGCTTTACTGCCGAAATTCCCGGTATATCGTTTAATGCCTTGTAGACGTACTCTCTCTGCTCATAGATTCGTCCGCCCGGCACAATATACTCGCCTACACTCTGATATCCGCCTAAAGCTGTCTGCACTATCGACTGCGCCGGAACATTCGAGCAAAGACGCATGTTTGAGAGCATGTTGAGACCCTCGATATAGTCCTTTCCGAGCGCCTTGTTGCCGCTTAAAACCATCCATCCGATACGATAGCCTGCTATCATATGTGACTTAGAAAGACCGCTGAAGGTCACACAGAAGAGGTCCGGTGCAAGCGACGCAATAGACACATGCTCATAGTCATCCATCACCAGCCTGTCATATATCTCATCCGAAAAAATCATAAGCTCGTGCTCTCTTGCCACATCAACTATCTGCTGCAGCACCTCCCTTGGATAGAGCGCTCCCGTAGGGTTATTAGGGTTTATTATTACGATTGCCTTTGTCTTGTCTGTAATCTTCTTTTTGATATCCTCTATGTCCGGATACCACTCTGACTGCTCATCACAGATATAGTGCACTGCCGTGCCTCCCGCAAGTGTAACGCAGGCTGTCCAAAGCGGATAGTCCGGTGCCGGCACCAGCACCTCATCACCATTGTCAAGAAGCGCTGACATGCTTAAGTTTATAAGCTCGCTAACTCCGTTTCCGGTGTAGATATCCTCAACCGTCACATTAGGAAGCTTTTTGAGCTGTGCATATTGCATGATTGCTTTTCTTGCAGAAAAAAGTCCCTTGGAGTTGGAATACCCCTCACAGTCCGTGAGCTGGCGAGACATATCATATATCACCTCATCAGGTGTCCTGAAGCCAAACGGCGCAGGATTTCCTATATTGAGTTTCAACACATTTGTGCCGTTTTCCTCCATGCGGGCCGCCTCATCCACCACCGGTCCTCTTACATCATAAAGCACATTATCTAATTTTCTGGATTTTCCAAATTCTCTCATCCTGACAATCTCCTTTTATTTTCGTAACAATTCCTGTATCCGTAATATATCCTGCTAGCCTAAAAGCTCAAAAACAGCCTCAGCGTCAAATACCACCTGCTTTACCTTATCAACCTCTATCTGATAAAGTGCATTTGCTGCCAGATGCTCTGCAGCCTGCTCGAGGTCTCTTATACCCGATGTGTTCTCGTGAAGCTTAATCACTGCATCAAGTCCGTCCTCTGTGAGAACGCACTCCTCCTCCTTCATTCCCATTCGCTCAAATACCTTGCGCAGGGCAAATCTCTGGAAGATGACCTTCTTCTCTTCATCGGTATAGTCCGGAATATCAATCACTGCAAAACGTGACATAAGCGGTGCAGAAATCTGGGATTTATCATTGGCTGTTGCAATCGGATATACTCCGACGGTCGGCACCATACACTCCATATAGTTGTCTGTAAATCCCAGATTGTCAAGCAGTGTCAAAAGCACATCTGCCGGATTTCCGTTGCCGTTTTTGCTTGAGGCCTTGTCGAGCTCATTGATGATAAATACAAGATTTGACTCTCCCGCCTGTGAAAATGCCTCCATAATGATTCCCGGCTTTGCGTTTGAATAGATTCTTGAGCTTCCTGTGAGCTGCTCTGCATCATTTATGGAGCTCATATCGAGTGTGGTCCATGGAAGCTTGAGTATACGTGCAACAGCATATGCAATCTGTGACTTTCCGGTTCCTGCCGGTCCACAGAGCAGCAGTCCGTAGGCAGGAAGTGTATGAGTCCTGTTTATCTGGATAATGGTCTCAATGATTCTCTGCTTCACGCTCTCCATGCCATAGAGCTCCTCATCGAGTATGCGCCTTGCCTCCACAGGGTCAATTGCCTCAAAGTAATTTCCCTTCCACTGGATATTCATCATGATGGAAAGTGCTCTCTGCGCATGGCGTCTCTCCTCAGGTGATACCTCGCTTGAACGCGCAACTGCCAGATTTCTTCTGGCCCACAGCAGTATATTGTCAGGCAGTGTACGGCCTGCACAGGTCATGAAATCTGTGATGCTCTGTATACTGGTGAGCTTCATGCTGTCGCCCTCTTCCTCGTAATCATCGAGATCAGGTTCATCCTCAGGCATGGTGCTGGCAAAGAGCCTTTCCATCATATACTGCAGGAATCCGTCCTCTGCAGACAGCTTTGTGCCTCTGCCGAGAGACACCTCCCTCACCCTGTATACTGCGTATCCGTCAGGTGTATTGGCTCCTGAAAGCTGTACCTTTATGTGATTTTCGCCAAGCCACTTAAAAAGGCTAACGAAGCGGGAATCAATGCGCAGGATATCTGCACTGGTCACCCCATCACCATCCTCAAATTCAAAGGATGTACGCTTTATCGGATTTGTAAACATACCAAGCGCATGATGCGCCCACTCCTTTTGCTTATTGTCTATCACAACAATCGGTTTATCGGCCGATGCCTTTGTCTCTGTCGAATGAAATGTCTCATATGTACACTCCGGATGCTCATTTGCTACCGGTGTATCGCTAAAATCAAATACTGGCATTTTTATTCCTCTCTTTTCGTAATTGTATTCTTCATCATACCCTGTCAAAGGCTATGTCCTGTACCACCTCGCCCGCGATTATAAGTCCTGCCACTGATGGTACAAATGCAAGGCTTCCGGGAATATCCCTGCGCTCTGTGCACTTGTGTTCGGCACCCGGCGGGCAGATGCAGTTGGTTCTGCAGCTTATGGACATATCCTCTATAGGTCTTGTAGGCTTCTCCTCAGAGTATACCACCTTGAGCTTTTTCACGCCACGTTTTTTAAGCTCACGGCGCATGACCTTTGCAAGAGGACACATGCTGGTCTTATATATATCAGCCACCTTAAATGCACTTGCATCCAGCTTATTTCCCGCTCCCATGCTGCTTATGATAGGGACATTTTTCTCCTGTGCCTTCATGACAAGCGCAATCTTTGCTGTGACCGTATCAACCGCGTCAACTATATAATCATACTCTTCAAACGGAAATTCATCAGCATTTTCCGGCAAAAAGAAGCACCTGTGCGTCACGACACTGACATCAGGATTAATATCATGAATCCTCTCCTCCATCACATCTGTCTTGTATTTTCCTATGGTCTTTCGGGTTGCGATTATCTGCCTGTTTAGGTTTGTAAGACACACCTTGTCATCATCGATAAGGTCAATCGCTCCCACGCCGCTTCTGACTAGTGCCTCGCAGACATATCCGCCCACTCCTCCTATTCCAAATACTGCGACTCTTGCGCCCTTTAGCCTATCCATCGCCTCTTTTCCAAGCAAAAGCTGTGTTCTTGAAAACTGATTTAACATTTATTTCTCCTTTTCATCCCTGACCACGCCGACACCGGCAGAAATCAGGAGTCTTACTGTATCCTTAAGCATACTCCAGTCAGCCTTTGACAGCTCATCGGCAGCCTTTATCATCTCAATGAGCTGCTTAAATGACATCTGGTCAAGGTTCTCGAAATTGGAGTCCGATGCTATTGAAAAAAGCACATTTACAAACTGCTTTCGCTGCGCCTCATCCATGCTGCCTATCCAGTTTCTGAGTGTCTTGTCAAGGCGCACACTGTTTTTGTCCAGCCCATCTGCCTTTATGATACTTCCGCCCATTATCTCCCATGAAAAAGCATCATGTTGCAGCGGCCCCGAATTATGGCTTCTTACCACCTCATAATCGTCCACATGCTCAAGCAATAAGCCAACAATAGACGACTGTGGCAGAAATGTCTCTATTCTGTCAAAAATTCTTTTGTAGCCTGCCGTATATATCATCTTGTGATTGAAGCCCGGCCCGTCAAAATTAAACACCTTAATAATGACATCCTGCACCTCTTTATCCACATGCATGGCGGCAAACACTGCCAGATTTCCACCCTTTGAGTGTCCGCCTATCCACAGCTTTCCTGTATTGATGCTTTTATTGTTGATATTTTCATCATCTAAAGCTTTATCATTTATGGCTTTTTCATTTATGCCCCTATCATCATTGCATATATATGCTGCCACCTGCTTTAAATATTTTTTCGCCTTGTTCTGTCCCGGTGTCTCATCGAGATAGCTTAGATTAAAGTTTTCCTTCCAGCCGACCACGGAATGGTCTGTACCACTGTAGGAAATGAAATATGTGCCGTCAGGCAGTTCTATCGTAACCGCAGAAAACTGCGACTCCTCTTTTTCACTTATATCGTATATATAATATCTCAAAATGCAGTCAGCATAGCGCCTTGAGTGCGCCAGCTTTTGAAGCAGCCTCGCGGAGTGGCGGAAAAGATTAGGCATCTGCTCAATCTCATCATCACTGTGATCCGCGCAGTAAAGGCTTGAAAGCTGTTTTATCGTAAGGTATGACTTCTTTGCATCCGGCATATATGGCTTCATCTGCACATAAATAAGCTGTGAAAAAATCAGTCCGTCCACCTCATTTACATGCACCTCATCAAAGCCTATATCTCCACGCCAGTCAATATAATCCATGATATCTGCCATACAATGCCCTCCTGAAATATATCTGTCTTATTCATCATAGTGATCTAGGAAGCTGTGCTTTATGCCATCCTTTTTATATGCTACAACCGTAGCCAGATTTACATTCTCCACACTCTTAAATATATTTGCCTCGACAAAAGGATTCACCTTTTTAAGATTAGCGATGAGCTGCTTTATCTCAACACGCTTTGAGCGGTTTTCCTCATTATTGCAGGTGGTACAGGTATCTGTAAACTTGCAGGCACACTGTATGAAATGCAGACCGTTGTAATCACGCCATGCCTTGATATCGTCCTCCCTGACCAGGTAAAGAGGCCTGATAAGCTCCATGCCCTCAAAGTTTGTGCTGTGAAGCTTAGGCATCATGGTCTGTACCTGTGCACCGTAGAGCATGCCCATGAGTATCGTCTCGATAACATCATCATAATGATGTCCGAGCGCAATTTTGTTGCAGCCCAGCTCCTTTGCAAATGCATACAGATGTCCTCTTCTCATCCTCGCACATAAATAGCATGGCGATTTTTCGATATCATATACAGCATCAAATATATCTGACTCAAAAATAGTGGCAGGGATGCCAAGGTTCCTGCAGTTTTCCTCTATGACATGCCTGTTTGCCTCATTGTAGCCCGGGTCCATGACTAGAAACTTCACATCAAAATCAAACTTGTTGTGATGCTTAAGCTCCTGAAAAAGCTTTGCCATGAGCATGGAATCCTTACCTCCCGAAATACACACCGCAATCTTATCCCCCGGCTTTACAAGCTCATAGGTGTTTATCGCCTTTGTAAACTTGCGCCAGATGGATTTCTTAAATTTCTTTCTGATGCTTTGCTCCACATCTGCCTTTATATCGCGCTCTGCCACCTCATCCTCTTTCATGGCATCAAGCAGCCAGCTTATATAGCCTCCCTTTAAGCTTGCCGCATCAAAACCTTTTTCTGTGAGATACTCTGCCACATCCACACTCGTCTTACCACGGCTGCAGACTATGACAAGCTTCTTATCATGTGGCACCCTCTCATCTGACTCTATTTCCTCTGCCTGAATATTGAGTGCTCCCTTTATGGCACCGTGCGCCACCTCTTCCTCACTTCTTATATCTATTATCTGATAGCTGTTACTATCCAGCTTTTTAACTTCTTCTATACTAAGCTGCATTTTATTTCTCCTATACTATTTCCGCAATGACTTTATTTCCTGAAATATCCTGTACTCATAATATGCCGTCACCACAAGGATGAGCCCTATCATAATGAGGCTGTATACATCGCGGATTGCTATTCCAAACGCATCACACACGCATGGCACCAGAAGCCCCGCAGTAAAAACAAGCTTTACAAACGTCAAAAGCCTGAGTGAATACTTTCTGATATTGCCCACACACAGCTCCGCTGCTATGTGATTGAGCTTTTCCGGATAATGCTGCAGCCATGTGATTGCAATGTATACAAGCAAAAGCACAAGTATATTGGCCACAAACTTAAATACCTGTATGTGATAGCACACTCCATAATAAATCTGTAAGCCTATATACGCAAGAGCTAAAATAGCATCTATTGCCTCAAGCACCGCCGAAGCAAAGGTCATATCTCTTTTTCTCATATAAATCTACTACCTTTCATTAACACCTTAAACACGTAAAAATAAGGTAAAACGATATTGTTTCTCTTTAAACTATCTAATTTTATCATATTATGGACTATCTTTCTAGAAAAATTGTGATATAATAATCAGGTTAAAGGAATTTTATTTAAAAATTAATAATACAACGAGGTTTAATCGAAAATGAGCAAATTAACAATACCAAAGAACTATTCTTCGGCACTGAATCTTCACGATACACAGCTTGCCATCAAGACTGTTAAGGATTTCTTCCAGGGCATGCTCGCACAGCGTCTTTCCCTGACACGTGTTTCAGCACCGCTTTTCGTTGATCCTACCACAGGCTTAAACGATAACTTAAACGGATATGAAAGACCTGTTACCTTCGGCATCCTTGAGCAGGGTGACAAGGAGGCTGAAGTCGTTCACTCTCTTGCCAAGTGGAAGAGATATGCATTAAAGAAATACGGCTTTTCTCTCGGCGAGGGCATCTACACAGATATGAATGCCATAAGACGTGATGAGGAGACTGACAATATCCACTCTATATTTGTTGACCAGTGGGACTGGGAAAAGATCATCCGCAAGGAGGACAGAAACTTAGACTTCCTTAAGGAAACAGTAAAGACAGTATACAAATGCCTGCGCAAGACCGAACAGTACATGGCTATACAGTACGACTACATAGATTTGATTCTGCCAAAGGATATCACCTTTATCACCACATCAGAGCTTGAGGAAATGTTTCCGGACAATACTCCAAAGGAGCGCGAGTATTATTTTGCAAAGGCAAAGGGTGCAATCTGTGTAATGCAGATTGGTGACAAGCTTGCAAACGGAGAGCCTCACGACGGACGTGCCCCTGACTATGACGACTGGGCTTTAAACGCTGATATCATCGTATACTATCCTGTTCTTGATATCGCACTTGAGCTTTCATCAATGGGTATACGTGTAGATGAAAAAGCCCTAAAGGAGCAGCTTGACAAGGCCGGATGTCCTGAGCGTGCTAAGCTTCCATTCCAGAAGGCTATCCTCAACAAGGAGCTTCCGTACACTATCGGAGGCGGAATCGGACAGTCACGAATCTGTATGTTCTTCCTCAGAAAGGCTCATATCGGTGAGGTACAAAGCTCTTTGTGGCCTGAGGAGACAATTAAGGCATGTGAGGAGCATGGTATTCAATTGCTATAATCTGCATACCATACTTTACTGTTTGTTATTAAAAACCTGCTGTGTCAGACAAGCATGTGACACAGCAGGTTTTTTATTTCTTATTTTTTAATTTTTCCATATGCATCACAAACATCAGCATAAATGCATGTATTGCTGCTATTATCTACACAAACATCCTCCATGCAGCCCTGATCTGCGAACCCAGCCTCTCAAACTGCCAGTGGGTATTGCTCTTTATGATACTGTTTGGATCATTTATAGTAAAGCCCTCATCATCATAGCCTGTGATCACCATAAAATGTCCATTGTCTGTGAAATCTCCCGGACCGACATTTACGACTATCAGATTGCCCTCATCAAGCTTTTCCTTAAAAATATCCTCATTTACCTTTACGCTCTTAGCATTTACGCCGAAGTGCCTGCAGCCCTTGCTCATAAGATTCCATGCACTTCCGGAGCCATCCACACTGTAGCCGGCCTCCTTTGCATACTCTGCCACCGCAAGAGGGGACGCCTGTGCATCATGTGTCAGATATAATACAACCATCGAAAGTGCAGTCGGACCGCAGCCACTCGCCGCAAAATAATTGCCACTGTACTTTTCATAGCCCCATCTCTTATCCCACTGCTGCAAAAGAGGTACTGTATCCTGCGAGGCCTCTGCAGTCAGATCAATGTCATGCTTTTTCGAGTGCTCCTTAGGATACTCATATATGAAGTCAATTGCCTCATCATTTCTCTTGGCAAGCTCCTTTAGCTGCCCCGGATACTTTGCACTGTGAAGTATCTCATCAAGCTTCGTTTCCTTGTCAGGCTCGCTGTCTTGCTCCGCAGCGTTTACATCAGCCTCTGAGCTGTTTTGATTTTTTTCTGAATCCATTTTAGATGCGGTAAGTGAATTATTATTCTTCTGCACATCAACATCTCTTGATTGCGTCTTATTATCAGCACCTACCACTGCATCAGCTACGGGAACTAAAAGCTGCATGCCACACGCCAGAAATGTTGTTATGATTATCGCTGCACAAAGAACTATTGCGCCTATTTTCATACGCCTGTCGCGGTGCCTTGCACGTTTTATGCTTCCCTGCCTTCTATGAGTTTTCTTATGTGTCTTTCCCATTGTTCTCCTCTTACTATTACAGCTTATCAACCTCATCCATCCAGATACGTCCACACGCATCAGAAGGCATCCTTAGGTCTCCTCTCGGTGAGACCGCCACTGTTCCTACCTTTGGTCCATCCGGCAGACATGAGCGCTTGAACTGCTGTGCAAAAAATCTGCGATAGAAGTTCTTAAGCCATTTGAGAATAAACTCATCATCATATTTTCCTTCAAATGCTATCCTTGCAAGGCGGTAAACCTTGGCAGGAGCATAGCCGCAGCGCAGCATATTGTAAAGGAAGAAGTCATGCAGCTCATAAGGGCCCACAAGATCCTCTGTCTTCTGTGAAATCTTACCGTTTTCAGGTGGTAAAAGCTCAGGAGAAACAGGTGTATCAAGCACATCAAGAAGTGTCCTTTCCAGCAAATCGCTGCCGCAGGTATCTGCATAGTATTTTACCAGATGGCGCACCAGAGTCTTTGGAACCGATGCATTCACAGCATACATGGACATATGGTCTCCGTTGTAGGTAGCCCAGCCGAGTGCCAGCTCTGACAAATCTCCTGTACCTATAACCATTCCGTTTTCCTTGTTTGCGATATCCATAAGTATCTGTGTGCGCTCGCGTGCCTGTCCATTCTCGTAGGTGACATCATGCACAGACGGATCCTGTCCGATATCCCTGAAATGTATATTTACGGCATCCTTTATATCCACCTCGATAAATGTAGCTCCAAGGCATTTAATGAGATTTACCGCATTGTCATATGTGCGGTCTGTTGTTCCAAAGCCCGGCATAGTAACTGCCGCTATATCCTTGTGATCCTTTCCCAAAAGGTCAAATGCCCTTACTGTGACGAGCAGTGCCAGTGTGGAGTCGAGTCCTCCTGAAATACCGATAACTGCTGTCCTGCAGTTGGTATGCTCTAATCTCTTTTTAAGCCCCATAGCCTGAATCATAAGAATCTCATCACAGCGTCTGTCCCTGTCTGTCTTGTCTGCAGGAACAAAAGGAGCCGGATTTACATAGCGGCTAAGAGTGGTATCCTTTACCTCAAGATCAAACTCAGCCCATCTGTGATCATCCTCGACAACAAATGTTGTCATCCTGCGCCTCTCAGTCTCTATTCTTTCCACATCAAACTCGCTGTATATAGTCTCATTTGTAAAGCGCTTTGACTCGGCAAGCACATTTCCGTTTTCACAGATGAGATTGTGTCCTGAGTAGACCACATCCTGTGTGGACTCACCGTCTCCCGCTGACGCATAAATATATCCACAGATTAATCTGGCAGACTGTCCGCTCACAAGCTCTCTCCTGTATATTGCCTTGCCTGTCACCTCATCTGATGCAGACAGATTTACAATCACAGTGGCACCCGACATCGCATGTCTGATGCTCGGCGGGTTCGGAGTCCAAAGATCCTCACAAAGCTCCACCGCTATCTTAAGCTTTGGCAACTGCTTGCAGCTAAAAATAAAATCAGTATCTACAGACACCTGCCGTCCATTTTTCAGTGTGACATATGTGCTTAAGTTTTCTCCCGATGCAAAATGCCTTGCCTCATAAAACTCATTATAGTTTGGCAGAAATGTCTTTGGCACCATGGCAAGTACTTCTCCGCGCGATACAACTGCCGCCATATTATAAAGCATGCCGTTTATCTCATATGGAAGCCCTATGAAAAATATGCCGTCAAGGCTCCTGCTGTAATCTGCTATCCCTATAAGCTCATCCTCTGCTGCAGCTATGAGCTTATCCTGCCAGAAAAGATCCTGGCAGGTGTATCCGGTAATGCAAAGCTCCGGAAAAACAACCACCTTTGCCCCGTTATCAGTGCACTCCTTCATAAGAGCTTTAATAAGCTGTCCGTTGTATACAGTATCAGCTACCTTTACCTTTGGTGTCGCTGCAGCGACCTTTATATATCCGTCCTTCAATTAGCGCATCTCCTTCAACTCATCCACCGTAAACTCATATGCCTTATTACAGAACTGGCACTTTACCTCAATGCTCTCACCATCTGCGATAATGGAATCAAGATCCTTTTTGCTAAGTGTGGAAAGTGCTCTGCTCACACGCTCCTTTGAACAGTCACAGTGGAAACGTGTCTCAGTCGTATCTGTGATTTCAAGCCCGAAATCCCCTAAAATTTCCTCAAGTATCTGCTCCGGAGTCAGCCCCCTGTCAAGCATCTGTGTCACCGAATCAATCTCTGTGATTTTCTTTTCAAGCCTGTCCACAACCTCATCCGGTGTAAACGGCATAAGCTGGATGATAAATCCACCTGCCTGCTTTACACTCTGGTCCTTATCCACCAGCACACCAAGACCAACCGCTGACGGAATCTGCTCAGATGTGGCAAAATAATAGGTCAGATCCTCAGCTATCTCACCTGTTTTAAGCTCACACTGACCTGAATACGGCTCCTTTAAGCCCATATCCTTTATGACTGTGAGTATACCAAGATCAAGCGCTCCTCCCACATCGAGCTTGCCTGCCGCATTGAGTGGCAGCTCAACCTGTGGATTTATGGCAAAGCCTTTTACATTGCCGTGCGAATCTGCTGTGACGGTAAGCCCCTTTGCAGGTCCGCTGCACTGTATCTGAAGAGTTATGATATCCTTATCGCCCTTCATCATAGCTCCCATCATGGCTCCCGCAGAAAGAAGTCTGCCAAGTGCCGCCGTCATGACAGGTGTTGTCATGTGATCCTCTCTGGCGGTCTCCACCATCTCCTTTGATGTTACAGCAAATGCTCTGATATTGGCATCCGCCGCTGTTGCTCTTACTATATAATCTGACATAATTTACCTCTCATTATCTAATTCTATGCTTTATGTGCAATTACAGTGACCTTCTCACTGTCACACTTCACCTGATCGTCTGTGTACGCATCATACACCGCATCAAACACAAGTCCCGACTGCTCAAGAAGCTCCTTAAGCTCTGAAATCTCATAGCATCTTTGGAAATGAGTTTCCTCAAACTTCTTGTAGATGTCATCCTCATCCTCTGACTGCTCCTTTATAAAAAGTGTCAGGTCATACTCGTTTATTTTCTCATCGGCATCATAATAATTGTCCCATATAAAGCTGCCCTCATCACGGTTTTCAGCTATGGTATTATCAGCCATGAGCACCTCATATTTATATGGAGTATTGATATCAAATATAAAAATGCCACCCTCTTTAAGACTTTCGCTCACGCAGAAAAAAACTGCCTGAAGATCCTCAGGCTCAAGAATATAATTGATGCTGTCACATGCGCTTACAACGGCACTCACCTTTTCTCCCGGTTCAAACTCTCTCATATCCTGCATCAGATAAAGGATTCTGTCATCCTCTCTCTCAAGCGCCATATCAAGCATGTCAAAAGAATTGTCAATGCCTATCATATCATAGTCTGCATCTGCAAGAAGCGTGGTAAGCTTTCCCGTACCACAGCCTAAGTCCACGACATATCCACTGTCTATGCCATTTGCACGCAGTTTTTCGACAATATATCTGCCCCACTTCTCATATGGCACATTGTCCATGAACATGTCATACACCCGGGCAAAACTCGTGTATGCTTCCATAATTACCTCATTTCGTGTTTCTATTTACCGTAATGATATGAGAGTCAAAAGGTATTTTGCCCCTCATTTATGATTAATCAGATTACTACATGCTACGC
>OHQX01000353.1_pt1 | contig 21461 bp, 17 predicted proteins | sample 1578251 | NCBI WGS metagenome assembly OHQX01 (sample SAMEA3879507, study PRJEB24766) | human gut metagenome | biome: human-associated habitat; feature: feces | place: USA | collected 1985/1987
GCATTATTCTTGTCGATATCAATCACCAATATAACATCAAATATACTGCCAACTGTTCTTATAGAACGAAAATATCTTTACCTTTGTGTAGTAAAAGATGATTTATTGTCATAGTACAAATAATAAGATTAATAAAACAATTAAGAAATTAATTATGAAGAGAGCGATTTTGTCAGTTTTACTGCTATTTGCATTTCTTACCGGTTTTGCCCAAAACCGGAATATATGCCGATTAGGAATTACATACGATATCAGTCAAAGCGACCACTGGGGGAAAAACAAACCGGTCATAACCAGTGTCATTCCTTATTCGCCGGCAGAACTCGCAGGAGTTAAAACCAATGATATCATTATAGCTATCGACGGTGTGCAAACGACAGATATTTCGTCGGAAGAGATCGGTGAAATGCTGAATCCCGCCGGGAAAAACGAGGTATTACTGACGATCGGCAATCTGGCAAACCCTGCTAAACAGGTGCTTGTCAAAAAAGAATGCAAAAAAGGGAATGCGATTACCGAAGAACAATTGGCCACCGCTTTTTCTATGTACAGCCTCGAAACGACCAGCGAACGGGAATTTGTCTGTCCATTCAAGACAACCGTGACAGCCGACCCTGTAGATTTCGGAAAGTTCAAGACGTTCGCCTTCTCTGCCATAGACGAGAATAACAGCAAACTGGAAACGGCCATCAACGAAAGTATCGAAAAGGAGTTGACCAAAAAAGGGATGACTGTCGACACAAACCGTCCCGACATTATAGTACAGACCTTCTATTTCTTCGATAAGAATCCGAACTATAAAGGGGCGAACAAGATTCTGATTGAAAAAGAGCCGATCTATCGCTACAACTTCAATCACAGTAAGATGGAGACATTCCCGTTCTTGAACTCGATGTCTGCAGAAGCGGAAGCGGAGTATCTCCTCCAGTTCGGTTTTCGCCTGATTGACCAACGTGATGTACCGGGCCGTATCCTGTGGGAATGCGAGGCAAACGAACTGCTGGAAGACTCATATCGTCTAGATGAATACGCCCGCATTCATGCACCGTTGATGTGTATGCAATATCCATATGTCAAATATCAGCGCAACGTGCCATTCAAGGTCAATCAGAAAACCTACAACTATACAGGGCTAAGTTACGACATCGACCATATGGAACAGATCGCCGACGTCGATAAGAACTCTCCTGCCTATGCAGCTGGATTACGCCCCCGTGATATTGTAGAGAAAATCAACGACCAGAAAATGAATCACACGGCAGAAGAATTCTCCGCTGCTTACAAAGGATTTATTACCAACACGATGAAATACCGCGATCCGAAAACCCAGTTTACGGATGCCAACGGTTTCAAACGTTGTATGTTCTGGGACACATTCAAATACCCACAAGTAGCCGATGCGATCCAGAAACCCGGTAACAAGACCGCCTACTCATATTTATATTATTACGCCCCGTATATCAACCCATCCGGAAACAATGCCTGTACGTTCGATATCAAAAGGGGTAAAAACAAAATGGAAATCATCGTCCGCCCGACCATTCGCCGGTCCGTGACGGTCGAAGTAAAATAAAGCATTTACAAGAACGTGATATATCCGCAAAATTTCGAACAAAAAACGGGCTTCGATAAAGTCCGTCGTTTAATTTCAGAGAAATGTTTAAGCCCGCTCGGAGAAGAACGGGTGGCAGAGATGGAATTCTCTGCCGATTATCAAACCGTAACCCGACGCCTGGAACAAACTGACGAGTTTGTTCGTATCCTGCATGGAGAAGACGAGTTTCCCGCCAGTTATTTTTTTGATGTGCGTTATTCGTTGAAGCGGATACGCCCCGAAGGAACCTGGCTAGATGAAAAAGAGCTATTCGACCTGAAACGTTCGCTCCAGACAATCAACGATATTATCCGCTTCTTTCGCCCTTCCCTGGAAGAGGGAGAAGAGATCAAATACCCGGCATTGACCGCCCTTGCCGGCGATATTCAGGTATTCCCGCAGTTAATCGGAAAGATCGACGCGATACTCGACAAATTCGGACGAGTGAAGGACAATGCCTCTCCTTCACTGGCGCAGATACGAAAAGAGATCACGGCTACCATGAGCGGTATCTCCCGCAGCTTGCAGTCGATATTACGCGCCGCACAATCGGAAGGTGTAGTAGATAAAGATATTACTCCCACCATGCGCGATGGGCGCCTGATGATCCCGGTCGCTCCGGCTTTCAAACGGAAGATCAAAGGGATCGTGCACGATGAATCGGCTAGCGGCAAGACTGTTTTCATCGAGCCGGAAGTCGTCGTGGAGGCAAATAACCGCATCCGCGAGCTGGAAGGCGACGAACGCAGGGAGATCATGAAGATCCTGACGGAATTTACAAACTTCATCCGTCCGTTAATCCCCGATATCCTGCAATCCTATGAGTTCTTGGCCGAGATTGACTTCATCCGCGCCAAAGCATTGTTTGCCGAGCAGATAAACGGAATCAAGCCGGTCATCGAGGACAAACAGCAGATCGACTGGATACACGCTGCGCATCCCCTGCTTTTCCTCTCGTTACAGAAACAAAACAAGCAGATTGTCCCGTTGGATATTCTCCTGGAAGAGAAAAAACGCCTGCTGATTATCTCCGGGCCGAACGCAGGTGGTAAATCCGTTTGCCTGAAAACGGTCGGATTGCTGCAATATATGTTGCAATGCGGCCTGTTGATCCCCGTATATGAAAGCTCGAAAACGGGATTGTTCGAAAACCTGTTCATTGACATCGGAGATGAACAAAGTATTGAAAACGACTTGAGTACCTACAGTTCACACTTGACGAACATGAAATTTTTCGTCAAGAACTGTAACAGCAAAACTCTAATCTTGATTGACGAGTTCGGTAGTGGCACGGAGCCCCAGATCGGAGGTGCGATTGCCGAAGCCCTGTTGGACCGTTTCAACCGGAATCACAGCTACGGCGTTATCACGACTCACTACCAGAACTTGAAGCATTTCGCTGAAGACACGGAAGGGATCGTTAACGGTGCCATGCTCTATGACCGCCACCTGATGCAACCGCTCTTTAAGCTGTCGATCGGTAATCCAGGAAGTTCTTTCGCCATCGAGATCGCCCGGAAGATCGGCCTGCCGGAAGATGTCATTGCGGATGCATCTGCTAATGTCGGCTCCGACTATATCAATATGGATAAATATCTACAGGATATCGTTCGTGACAAACGCTATTGGGAAAGCAAGCGACAGAATATCCGCCAACAAGAAAAGAAGCTGGAAGATATTACCGCCCGCTACGAGCAGGATTTGGAAGCCGTAAACAAACAACGGAAAGAGATCATGCGTAACGCCAAGGAAGAGGCACAGCGTATCCTTTCCGAAGCCAACGCAAAGATCGAAAACACGATCCGCGAAATCAAAGAGGCACAGGCGGAAAAGGAACAGACCAAGCTTGCCCGCAAAGCCTTGGAAGAATTCAAGGCTTCTGTGATAGCAGCCGAAGAAGAGGACGACAAGATCGCCCGCAAAATGGCAAAATTACAGGAACGCAAAGAACGTAAAAAGCAGAAACAAAACGCGCCGGCCTCCAAGCAGGTCTTCAACCGTGATGTCATAGAAGCTGGCGACAACGTCCGCCTCAAAGGACAAGTCTCTGCCGGAACCGTTATGGAAGTTCAAGGAAAGCAGGCAGTTGTAGCATTCGGCATGATCAAGAGCACAGTCAAGTTGGAACAACTGGAGAAGGTCAGTAAAGGACAAATCAAGAAAGAGATCCAAAAAAGTACTTTTGTCAGTGTCCAGACAGCGGACGATATGCATGAAAAGAAATTGAACTTCAAGCAGGAGATAGATGTTAGAGGTATGAGAGGGGACGAAGCCTTACAGGCCGTTACTTACTTTGTGGACGATGCCATACAGGTTGGTGCCGCTCGCATCCGTATCCTGCACGGGACAGGGACAGGCATACTTCGGCAGCTGATACGCGATTACCTGCACACTGTTCCGGGCGTCCGCCAGTATCACGACGAACATGTCCAATTCGGAGGTGCGGGTATTACGGTTGTAGAACTCGAATAAGAACAAACAGATATGAGGCGAAGAGAATATGTACATCCACACAAGCGCAAGCATATTTCCAACCGACATCTTGCCGACCGATATTTCTATGCCGGCGAGCATGATACCGTTACCCGGATCAGCCTCACACAGTACAATGCTGACACTCTGCACACACGGGAGATCAAGACAAACGAAACGTCGTTCAAAAAATTTGTCGACGGAAATAGTATCAACTGGTTCCAGGTTAGCGGTCTGACTGATTCGGAGGCGGTCACGCGTATCGTCAATGAATTCGGGATGCATAACCTGGACGCCAAAGACATTCTGACTCCCCAACACGTAGTCAAGATAGAAGAGTATGACAAACACATGCTTATCGTACTCAATTCTTCCTACTACGACACCAATATGGAGATCAACTCCGAACATATCAGCATCCTAATCACGGGAAACGTAGTCATCAGCTTCACGGAAAGCAACAATCCTGTATTCGAAAATGCCTACAAAGCCATCGAATCCAATATGTTGAATATTCGCCGAAAAAACAGCGGACTACTCCTGGCATTCCTTTTAAATACGATCATTGCCAATTTAGTGGAATCGGCCTCCAAAGTGGAGGAAATGCTTGAGGATATAGAAGAGACCCTGCTCGATATCAAAAACGACCAAGGTAATATGGGGCTGCTTATCCAGCAACGTCGGAAAGAATATATGGTTATCCGCAAGAACAGCCAACCGCTGAAAGAGCAATTTGCCAAACTGCTGCGCACCGAAAACGGAATCATAAGCTCCGACATCCTTCCCATCTATAACGACTTATCCGACCAGTTGCAGTTCATCATCCAGACAACCGAAAGCTGCCGGGAAATCATATCTTCCCTGGTCGATCTCTACATATCCAATAACGACCTGCGCATGAATGCGATCATGAAACGCCTGACAATCGTATCCACGATCTTCATCCCACTGACATTCCTGGCTGGTATATGGGGGATGAACTTCAAGATGATGCCAGAATTGGACTGGCAATACGGGTATGGCATAGCCTGGTCACTCATGCTACTGACAGCAATCTCGACCTGGCTATACATGCGGAAAAAGGATTGGTTTTAGAGTCCGTAGTTCCGTTTGAACATATAATAGGTATTTCTGGAAACATTAAAACGTTTACAAATTTCGAAAACAGTGTCTCCGCGTTCAAGCATGCTGATCACCTCTTCTTTATTCGCATCCAGGAAAGACTGTTTTGCAGCCGATCCTTTCGGACGGCCTAACGGGCCTCCCGTGCTCTTCTTATGATTCAATGCCTCTTTGGTACGGATTGACATCAAACTGTGTTCGATCTCCGTCACCAACTTGAACACGTTTCCCATAACTGGCAGATCCAATGCCTGGTCTAGGATATACCGATCTCTTATACTATAGATCTGAACGCCTTTTTCCATGCAGCGTCCCATAATATCCATAACTTCCGACAAAGTTCGTCCCAAGCGAGAAATATCCGAAAAGATCAGACTATCGCCTTTTTGCATACGATCCAGTACCCTAGCAAGATTACGTTCATCTTCCCTCCCTTTGTCGACAGTGACATCCGTAATCCACTTATCGACATTCATATCATGATTCGAAGCATAACGTTCAATCTCATCTTTCTGTTCTTCTAGAAGTTCTTTGTTTGAAGTTCCTACTCTTAAATAAGCTATTACCATATTTCCAGCAACTTAATAATTAAAAAAACGTAGAACCAAAATTTATTTCTCGGTGAAGATACGAAAAGTAATTATAGCACAATAGCTAAACTTTCCATTTTATTTAAAGAAAATGTTAGTATTTTTCTCTTTAACACAATAAATTAAATCGTATGAAAACAGCTATCAGACTAAGAATGAAATAGCTAACAATTTACCCAATAACCGGGGATTTGCGACCTCTTTAAACATTTACCTTTCCCTCGTAGCAAACCCTGAATATAAGTATTTTGAACATGTTTATCGTTTTTTTTGCTTTCCGGTCTACCAAACACTTACTATATTTGCAAAACGAATGAAAAGGTTTCTGATTGTCATATTCGCTTTGCTGTATATCGGATTGTCTTCCGGTATCACGCTGACGATTCACCACTGCATGGGCAAGCTGGTCGAAGTCGGCATATGGCAGGATGAAACCTGCAACACTTGCGGAGCCAAGCATGCCCATAAATCCTGCTGCTCCACCGAAACTCAATTTATAAAGATATCAGACGATCAGAATGTCGACCAGCTACAGGTTATTAAATATGTACCGATGGCAATCGCACTTTTGTTCGATTTACGGGATCTTTATAACTTACCGGAAACAGAACAGGAAGCCAATATCCCTGTTCATTCCAACACCCCACCTGAATGGAGTGGGACAGACCGGCTCATTCATCATTGTACTTTCCTTATTTAGCTGATAGTAGATCTTTTCAGGCCCTTTTTCCCTTTATAGTCTTATAAAAGGGTCCGTCATTCTTTTGTCTTCATCCCAGACAACAAAAAAAGAAAAAAATCTGTTTCCTCTGTGTGTACAGAAGGAAACCGGCGTATTGTATTCAATAGCCGGACGATCTATTATCTATACATATAAATACTTCTTATGCTAAATAAAATAATCCGTTATTTCCTTGAGAACAGGGTGATAACCATATTGATCTTAGTGCTGGTAGTCGTATGGGGCATCTCGACTTCTCCATTTAACTGGCACGGAGGGATCATTCCCCGCAATCCGATTCCGGTAGACGCGATTCCCGACATCGGCGATAATCAACAGATCGTAGCGACCGAATGGATGGGACGTTCGCCCAAAGATATCCAGGATCAGATCACCTATCCGCTGACCACTTCCCTGTTGGGGATTCCCGGAGTCAAATCGATCCGTAGCTCTTCCATGTTCGGCATGTCCTTCATCTATATTATTTTTGATGATAATATCGAATTCTACTGGAGCCGTTCGCGGATTCTCGAAAAGCTCAACTCCCTTCCCCCCGGCACGCTGCCCGAAGGCGTACAACCGGCGTTGGGTCCGGATGCAACCGCTTTAGGACAAATCTACTGGTACACGTTGGAAGGACGCGATCCGGCAACCGGAAAACCGACAGGCGGATGGAATGCGGAAGAGCTGCGTACCATACAGGACTACTATGTCAAATACAGCCTTTCGGCCGCCGAAGGCGTGTCGGAAGTGGCATCAGCCGGAGGTTTCGTGAAAGAGTACCAGGTCGAGCTGAATCCGGATGCCATGCGCGCCTTTAATGTTTCCGTTATGGATATTATGGGGGCGATCAAGAAAAGCAATCTCGATATCGGCGCCGAGACAATGGAGATCAATAAGGTCGAATATCTGATCCGCGGCCTGGGCTATATCAAAGATGTATCCGACCTGGAAAAGGCCGTCGTGACGGTTCGTGACGGTGTACCGGTACGCATCTCCGATGTAGCGTTTGTAAATATCGGTCCGGGTACGCGGCGCGGCGGGCTGGATAAAGAAGGTGTCGAAGCAGTCGGCGGTGTCGTGATCGCCCGGTATGGTTCCAACCCTTTGGAAGTCATTAATAATGTAAAAGACAAAATCAAGGAGATGGCGCCCGGACTTCCCCAGAAAACCTTGCCCGACGGGACTGTCTCCAAAATCACCGTCGTACCTTTTTACGACCGGACAGGCTTGATCAAAGAGACAATCGGCACGCTCGAAACATCTTTATCCCACGAAATACTGATCTGTATCATCGTTATCATCGTGCTGGTCCTCAACCTCCGGGCATCCGTCGTGATAGCCAGCATGCTCCCTATCGCCGTGTTGTCTACCTTCATCATCATGCGCTACACAGGAATAGCCGCCAATATAGTTGCCCTTTCGGGTATCGCCATCGCTATCGGCGTGATGGTGGACGTCGGCGTCGTGTTTGTCGAAAGCATCATCCGGTATATGGAGATGCCGGAGAACAGAGGCGTCCGCAAAGGGAAAGCGATGGTAAACCTTATTTATAAGGCGGTCAGTGAAGTGTCGGGGGCCATTGCCACGGCGATGATCACGACTATCGTCAGTTTCCTGCCCGTTTTTGCAATGGAGGCACAGGAAGGAAAAATGTTCTCTCCCCTCGCCTACACGAAAACCTATGCGCTGGCCTCTGCTTTCGTATTGGGATTGATCTTGCTGCCGACCTTATCCTATATATTGTTTTCGGTACGGATCGACTCAAAGCGGATACGGAAAGTGCTCAACTACATACTGATTGCAGCAGGTGTCCTCTTGTCTGTCCTGTACAGTAATATTCCGGCACTCGGACTTACAGCCGTCGGACTTAACAACCTGCTTGCCCACCGTTGGAAGAAACCCGGAATAAGTAACTATATCAATATCGGTATCGCACTTGTCGTCGCCACCTACTTCTTGGCAGAAGAATGGTTGCCGATGGGCCCCCAGAAAGGCATTATCGTCAATCTTCTTTTCGTAACAGGATGTATCGCCATCATTCTTGCACTGCTCTGGTTACTGGTGATCTACTACGAACGTATCCTTCGCTGGTGTCTGAATAACCGGTGGAAGTTCATGCTGCTACCGATCGCGACTATCCTATGCGGCATCCTGATCTGGAAACGGATCGGGCAAGAGTTCATGCCCAGCCTCAACGAAGGTTCATTCCTGTTGATGCCGACCAGCATGCCCCATACTGGAATCGAGCAAAACCTGAATTATATCGAAGCACTGGACAAACGCCTGGCAGCCATCCCCGAAGTGGAAACGGCAATCGGCAAATGGGGACGGGTAAACTCGGCACTCGATCCGGCTCCCGCCCAGATGTTCGAGAATACGATCAACTATCGTCCCGAATATATCCTGAACGAAGACGGAAAGCGGGAACGTTTCAAAGTGAACCGGAAAGGAAAATATCTTCTGAGAAACGGAGGCACTTACAATCCGGCAGACGGCTTCCGCCTGATTCCGGCAGATAGCCTGATACCGGACCGCAAAGGAGACTATTTCCGGCAATGGCGTCCCGAAATCAAGAACACCGACGATATCTGGCAGCAAATTATCAACGTCACCCACCTGCCAGGACTCACATCCGCCCCGAAACTGTAACCGATAGAGGCACGCCTTGTCATGCTCTCGACCGGTATGCGCGCTCCAATGGGATTGAAGATATACGGGCCGGATCTGGAAACGATCGAGCAGAGCGGAAAGGCGATCGAACAGGCGCTCAAAGACGTTCCTTCCGTGATCCCTTCGTCCGTATTCTATGACCGGGCGGTCGGAGCACCTTATCTGGAGATTAAGCTGAACCGGGATAACATGGCCCGGTACGGAGTGAACGTCGAAGATTTACAGGAGATACTAAGTGCAGCCGTCGGCGGCATGATCCTGACGAAGACGGTCGAAGGCCGCGAGCGTTTCCCCGTGCGCCTCCGCTATGCCCGCGAACTGCGTGATAATCCGGAAGCATTGTCCATGCTCCTGGTTCCGACAGCCACCGGCGCCCAGATCCCATTGAAAGAACTCGCCGATATCGAATATGCGCGAGGCGCCCAGATGATCCAGAGTGAGAACACCTTCCTGGTCGGCTACGTGATCTTCGACAAGAAACAGGGAAAAGCCGAAGTGGACGTTGTGAAAGAAGCGACAAAAGTGATCGAAGGAAAGATACAAAACGGAGAGTTGAAACTAACAAAAGGCATTTCCTACAAGTTTGCCGGAAACTACGAACAACAGGAACGTGCCACCGCCCGGCTGATGATCGTCGTTCCCCTGGCCCTGCTGATCGTCCTCTTGGTTCTGTATTTCCAGTTCAAGACCCTTACGGCCTCGTTGATTCATTTCTCCGGTGTATTCGTGGCTTTTGCCGGCGGCTTTATCCTGCTCTGGCTGTACGGTCAGGACTGGTTCATGAACTTTTCGCTGGCGAGAGTCAATATGCGGGACCTGTTCCAGATGCATACCATTAACCTGAGCGTAGCCGTATGGGTCGGCTTCATCGCCCTTTTCGGAGTGGCGACAGACGACGGTGTGCTGATGGGAACTTACATCCATCACGTCTTCCTGGAAAAGGACCCGCAGACCAGGCACGCCATACGTGAAGCCGTCGTGACAGCAGGACTCAAACGTGTACGTCCCGCAGCCATGACAACCGCGACCACCCTGATCGCCCTGCTCCCCGTCCTCACCTCGACCGGAAAGGGAGCCGATATTATGGTTCCGATGGCAATCCCGACTTTCGGCGGCATGCTGATCCAGTCGATGACCATGTTTGTCGTCCCCGTATTCCAATGCTGGTGGCGGGAAGGGCTGCTGAAGAAAGAGGAAACAACTGGCCAATGCCTCGCGCAAAATAGACCTGTACGCCAAACAGCAAGACTTGTCCCGGTCGACCTACCAGTTGATGATCCGCGAATTTTCGGCAGGGACGACTTCCCTCACGGACATCATCCAACTGGAACGCCAGTTACTGAATTACAGCCTTAAAAAGAGCGAAGCGGTTGCCGGATACAACACGCTGATCGCGAGTTTAGAGAAATTAGTATCAACCTCCGTAAATGAATAACAAGATGAAAAAGATAAATGAAATAATAAAAAGCAAATCGGTTCAATATATAATAGTAGCCTGTGCCGGCTTATTAGTCGGCAGGTTGTTGTTCAGCTCGTCTGAAAGCCCCGCTCCGGCTACCCATGAGGGGCATGAGATGCACGAAGGACACAGTCACGACCTCGTACAGGACGAGACGGGCGTCTGGACCTGCTCCATGCACCCCCAGATACGCCAGGATAAACCCGGCAAATGCCCGATCTGCGCGATGGACTTGATCCCGGTCCGTAAAGGAAGCGGCGGCGGAGAGAACTCCGACCCGAAAGCAATCCAGTTATCGGAAGAGGCGGCCGCCCTGGCAGACGTGCAGACTTCAAAGGTCAGCAGGAAAAACCCGGTCAAGACAGTCCGCCTGTATGGCAAGATCGCCCCGAACGAACAAAGCTTACAGTCACAGACAGCGCATGTAGGCGGACGTATCGAACAACTCAACATCAATTTTACCGGTGAGAGCGTACGAGCCGGACAAACACTTGCCGTCCTTTATTCACCCGAACTGTTCACCGCCCAGCAGGAACTGTTGGAAGCCATCAAGATGAAGCAGCCCGCCCTGATCCAGGCAGCCCGCGAGAAACTCCGTCTCTGGAAAATGACGAACGCCCAGATAGAAGCGATCGAACAGTCCGGTAGCGTTTCCCCACTCGTCGAGATCAAAGCGAACGTAAGCGGAATCGTCATGACCAAACGCGTAAACCAGGGCGATTATGTCGCCTCCGGAGCTGTCCTGTTCGACATAGCGAACCTGTCGAGCGTATGGGCGATGTTCGACACTTTCGAAGTTGACCTGCCTTTCCTGAACAGAGGCGACCAGGTTCATTTCACCTTGCAGGCTCTTCCCGGCAAGACCTATACGGGCCGGATCGCGTTTATCGATCCGATCATCAACCCGTCCACCCGTACGGCACGTGTCCGGGTAGAAGTCCCCAACAGCCATATGGAACTGAAGCCGGAGATGTATGCGACCGCCGAGGTCAGCGCCCCGCTTCAAGGATATAAAGACCGGATCACCGTGCCGCAAACTGCTGTTCTCTGGACCGGCAAACGTTCCATCGTTTATGTCAAGCAACCGGACACCTCCACTCCGACCTTCCTGATGCGTGAAGTAGAACTTGGTCCTTCCCTCGGCAACGCATACGTGATATTAAAAGGATTATCCGAAGGAGAAGAAGTCGTAACGAACGGTGTTTTCTCGATAGATGCCAGTGCCCAACTGGAAGGGAAACAGTCGATGATGAACAATGACGGCGAAGCACAACCGATGAGCGGCCATGTAGGGCATACGATGAGCGGTCACGAAGGGCATGCCGCGCACGGTACATCCGCAGCACAACCGGAACCGGCAGGCGAGCATGCCATGTTCGGGGTAAAAGGTTCCTGCGACATGTGTAAACAACGCATCGAAACAGCAGCCAAAAGTGTAAACGGCGTTTCGTCGGTTCATTGGGATAAGGAAAAACAGATGATACATCTACAATACAATCCGTCCAAAACATCTGTGGACGCTATTAGCAAAGCTATTGCCAAAGCGGGGCACGACACAGATACTTATAAAGCGGATCAAACGTCTACGACCAACTGCCGGGTTGTTGCAAATACCGGCAATAAGCGGATACTACAACCCGGACAAGCGACCAGCCCGTCATCGCCACTATTATCATTTTTTATATTGGTGGCGATATTCGGTCGCGCTTAGTCCGGCTGCGTTCTTAAAGAAACGGCTGAACGCAGCCTGGTCTTCGAATCCTAGCATCAAAGCGATCTCTTTAGAGCTTTTAGCCGTATAAAGCAGTAAACGCCGGGCTTCTGCCTGAATGCGGTTATGGATGATACGGATGGCGGAAGGCTGCTGATAGGCGGAAAGGATATTTGCCAGTGTCTTCGGGGATTTGTTCAGCATGTCCGCATATTCCTGCACCTGTTTTTTCTCCTTAAAATAGGTATCGACCAGGACATAGAATTTGCGGATCGTCTCGAACTGGAGGCTGTTCTCCCGAACAGCTCCCTGCCGATCTTCCGCTATTCGCGTACATAATATGATAAACCGTTTCAACAATACCCGGAGCATCTCGTCTTGCAGGTGATCGGTACTGAGAAACTCCTCTTGCATGATCCTCGTCAGCGTGTCGATCTTCCGCCGTTCATCTTCCGAAAGGACAAAAGTCAGCACATGCGATGAACCGTGAAACAGCAACCCGTTGCACGAGACCTCATGGTCGTTGCCATGTATACAGTAGAAATTGCCGTTGAACATCAAAGCATAGCATTTGCCTTCGATGCGCAGAAACTCCAAATGATGCAAATGGGAAAGCGGAACGAGCTGTTCCTTCTTCAAAACAACATGCTGATGATCGATATCCAACTCCACTTCGCCGGAATCCACCCATATAAATTTATACAGCGTTTTGTCTTTCAGAAGATCCGGGTCTTCATGGAGCGAATCGGTCAAGACGATCCGCCCCTTTATTTTCGCATTCTCAAATGTCCATTTCATGGTATCTTAATTTTCAATTTTCAAATTCCACTACCTCCAGTTCCCTGGCAACTCTCCCGTATGCCGCCTGAACCAACGCGCAAAGGTATCATAATTAGAGAAATTAAGCATCATAGCAATGCGGGAAGATCTCAGTCGAGTTTTAATCAGTAAGTCTTTCGCCTCAAGCAATACATACTGGCTGATCCATTCCGCAGCCGAAATACCGGAATGCAATTTACATTTGTTATTCAGTTCCGCCGAAGTCATTCCCAACTTCTCGGCAAAATAATAAACCGGATAATGATGATAACGCCTAATCAGCAAAGCGAAATCGTGGAAGAAAGGCGGAACCTCGCTATCCCGGTCGTCCGCCAGATGTCCTCCCTGCTGGAGGAAGAAAATAAGGGCACGCAAAAGCGATTCCACCACTTTGACACGGACATCGCTCATTCGCTCGATTTGTGACTGCATCAGCCGGATATAAAGCCCGGACTCCTCCAGTTCGTCCGGTGTAATCGTCCGGAACATCAGACGTTGCCGATTGATCAGCAGATCACTACCGGCATAGATCACGATCCCTTCAAAACCTGTCTCCGAAAAACGAGATATGTCACTCACATCTTCCACAGACGCCAGGAACACCTGTCCGGCAACTATGGAGATTTCCTTTCCAAGTGCTTTGCATTCGAACTTTCCTCCCCGGCAGATCACAGCAAGAGTTCCCGGTTCCAAAGGCAACAGTTCATGATCCTGCCCGACTTCAACGTGAATGATCTTTAAAGTACTTTCCAATGTCAAATTCGCAGTCGACACGGCATGATAGAGGTCGATCGGTAATATTTTATCTGTATTCATTTCCTTCTCACTTTTAAATAAAAACCATTTCACTTCGAACATTTAAAGATAGATGTTAGTTTAATATACACTATCATTTTTATATTTAGTTAAATTGCTATTAATAGCATTTATAGGGTTTATCACGCAATAAACAAAATCGATTGTTTTTATTAAAGATAAAACATTCAGCCATTTTTATTAGTTTTATATTTGCACATCAAAAAAGAAAAAGATGAAGATACCGTTTAAACCAATTGAAATCGAAGATAGAGATATTATAACATCCTTTACGATACCGAGCAATTATAAAAATTGCGATTATTCATTTGCCAACATCTGCAGTTGGCGGTTTCTCTACGATAGCGAGTTCGCCATTGTCAACGGCAGCTTGCTGATCCGTTTCTGGATCGAAAACAAAACGAGAGTCGCTTATATGACTCCTACAGGTCAAGGCGACCTGAAACAGGCCATCGATCTGTTAGAAGCCGATTCGCTCGAACAGGGTCATCCGCTCTGTATGTTGGGCGTAACGCCAGATGCCAAAGAAGAACTCGAAAAGGCAATTCCCGGCGGATTTTTCTACATCCCCGAACGGAATTATTTCGATTACATCTACTTGCGTGAAGACCTGGCAACCCTAAAAGGGAAAAAATACCAGGCGAAACGCAATCATATCAACAAATTCAATAAGAAGTTTGCCTACGAATATATTCCTATCACACCAGAACTGGTTCCCGAATGCCTTCAGCTCGAATGTAAATGGTACAAAGCCAACCGGGAAGATAATGACGAGGAGGATCTGAACGACGAACGCCGTTCTATAATCTACGCCTTGAACCATTATGACGAATTGGGACTTATTGGAGGAGCCATTTGCGTAGACCATCAGATTGTCGCTTTCACTTTTGGTGCCCCGATCAACCATAATACTTTCGGCGTCCACGTAGAAAAGGCGAATGTGAACTATGAGGGGGCTTATGCTGTTATCAACAAAGAATTCGCCTCTCACCTTCCGGGAAAATACACCTATGTGAACCGAGAGGAAGACTTGGGTATTCCCGGTCTGCGCCAGGCTAAACTTTCGTATAACCCGTTCATCCTATTGGAAAAATCCGCGGCAATAAAGAAACCTGCAAAATAATATTGAACGATGGATAACAACAAATCTCAATTGATCGACCTGTGGCGTACTTCTTTCAACGACAGCGAAGAATTTATCAAACTATTCTTCGATCGGGTTTACAAAAAAGAAAACGCCCTGTTTATAGAGAAAAACGGAAAAATCGTTTCCGCCCTTCAAATGCTTCCGTATGTCATGACTTACTACGGAAAGGAGATATCCGTAAACTATATATATGGAGCCTGCACTCTTCCCTCCGAACGAGGTCAGGGACTTATGCGCCAACTGATACAGAAAGCATTCGAAGTGATGGAAAGCCGGAAAGTGGCCTTAACAGTCATTATCCCGGCCGATCCATGGCTGTTCGACTATTACCGCGATTTAGGATATACGGAAGCTTTCGACTATTCAGAAGAAACGTATATCCGCCCTTCTGAAATAGCACTGGAACAGGGTGTTTTGGTTGTACCGCCCGAAGTACCTTCGATGGAGTCTCTCTACAATTTTTTTAATAAGAAGCAGAGAGAACGTATTTGCTATGTGCTGCACGGTTATGACGATTTCGTTACTATCCTGCGCGAATTACAGATGTCCGGAGGACAAATGCTGACCGCCTTGAACATTCAAGAAGAACCGATCGGAATGATCTTTTTCTATCCTGTCGGCGACTATATCTATGTCAAAGAATTGATGTATGACAACGACAACATCAAGACCCTGCTCTTACAGGAAGCTACAACACAGAGCAAGGTGGAAAAGGCCGTCTGCCGTACTCCTTTCACCGGACCAAGAACTTTCCCTTTAGGCATGGCACGTGTCTTGGACCGCGACCGCCTCATCCATCACTGGGCCTTCACCCACGCAAACTCCGTTCTTAACATCGGCGAACTAAAAAAGATGGACACCCAATCGCTCACCCGCCTGTTGCTCAACTATCAGAGCCGGGAAGCTTATATGAGTTTGATGCTTGATTAGCGTTCATTTTACCCAAAAACAAAAGCTCAGCACCACTCCGACAGGTTACGGAGATCCGAAGGAACGATTATCCGATTAATTCGTATTTTTGCAGATTCATACAAAACTATACGAATAAAAAGAGCTGACAATGTTACGGAAAGGAGACCTTACACAAGGAGGTATAACCACCACCCTGCTACAATTCACATTGCCGATGCTGGCAGGATCGCTTTTACAACAATGCTATAACATAGCCGATACACTGATCGTAGGACAATGTATCGGTGCAAATGCGTTGGCAGCGGTCGGTTCCGCCTATACCTTGATGGTTTTCCTGATCTCTATCCTGCTGGGGTTATCGATGGGAAGCGGCACGGTTTTCTCACTGCAATACGGAGCCGAAGACCTGTCCGCCCTGCGACGTAGCATCTACGTTTCTCTCCTGCTGATCGGCACGGTAACCATCTTGCTGAATGTTGCCGTGTTCCTATGGCTCGATCCGATTTTACGATGGTTACAAGTTCCCTATGATATTTATTCGTTGATGCGTAACTATCTGTGGATCATTTTCTGGGGAATAGTCTTTACTTTCCTGTATAATTTTTATGCAGCGTTGCTTCGGGCTGTAGGCGATTCTGTAACACCTTTATGGTTTCTGGCTGTATCGGTCGTTTTGAATATCGGGCTTGATTTGTTTCTTATTCTTGTCCTGGATCAAGGCATCGAAGGAGCGGCAGTCGCAACGGTCATCGCACAGGGAACGGCGGCATCCGGTATCTTGCTGTATACCTATAAAACCCGCCCCGAGCTACGATTACACCGGGAAGATATGTGCTTCGACCGTTCCAGCCTGAGAGAAATCACTTCTTTCTCCACACTGACTTGCGTCCAACAATCCGTGATGAACTTCGGAATATTGATGGTGCAAGGGTTGGTAAATAGTTTTGGTACGGTTGTCATGGCCGCATTCGCCGCAGCAGTCAAGATCGACTCTTTCGCCTATATGCCCGTTCAGGAGTTCGGGAATGCTTTTTCCACCTTCATTGCCCAGAATTTCGGAGCGCGGAAAGGGGATCGCATCCGCCGGGGAGTACGTAGCGCATTTCTTATAACGATCGTCTTTTCCCTTATCATCTCGCTGTTAGTTTTCTTTTTTGCCAAGCCGTTGATGCTTATTTTCGTCCGTCCGGATGAGGCTGAGATACTTCTCATCGGAACAGAATACCTGCGTATCGAAGGAGCTTTTTATTTAGGCATCGGGATCTTGTTCCTCCTTTATGGTTATTACCGGGCCATCCGTATGCCGGGAATGTCTGTCGTGCTTACCATTCTGTCTTTAGGTACACGTGTCGTCCTTTCTTATTGGCTGGCATCCATTCCCACTATTGGGGTCACCGGTATTTGGTGGTCTATTCCTATCGGTTGGTTTCTAGCAGACTTAGCCGGCATTGCCTATTACCATTATCGCAAATATGCAGTCTCACGGACTTGACAAAAATCCGCCTCCGATATACATTTATTACCGGATTTTTCTATCTTTGCAGCCGTAAAAAGTAATGATAAATTATGGACGACAGTATTCCGCGAGAAATAAAAACAGTAAGTAACAAATAACGCGCAGGGGTAAACAGCAAGGCCTCTGTACGTTGACAAAAACGAAAGGAGGCAATAATGAGAACTTTTCTTTATTGTGAAGCCGGCTTTGTGGAAAAAGACCAGTGGCTTCCAAACAGCTGGGTCAATGTAGAATGCCCTACACCGGAAGATATCCATTACTTGACAAACCAATTCAATGTTCCCGAATCTTTCTTAAGCGACATTGCCGATACAGACGAACGCCCGCGTATCGAATATGAAGGGAATTGGCTATTGACCATCATTCGAATCCCGGTACAGAGCCAGGAACAAGGAATCCCTTTCACGACCATCCCTCTGGGGATTATGACGAACAATGAAATCATCATATCTGTTTGCTACTACAAGACGGAACTGATACCGGACTTTATCCGATACACCCGCCGCAAAGAGGTTGTCGTACGTCACAAATATGACCTGATTCTGCGTCTGATCCATTCATCCGCCGTATGGTTCCTAAAATACCTGAAACAAATCAACAACGAGGTGGCGCATGCCGAAAAGGCACTGGAAAAAAGTATCCGTAATGAAGACTTGCTTCGTCTGATGAAGCTGGAAAAGAGCATGGTTTACTTCAACACATCCATCCGTGGTAATGAAGTGATGCTTACCAAACTGCAAAGCATCTTCCAAGAACCGGTCTATATGGACAACGAACTGGTGGAAGATGTGGAAACAGAATTAAAACAGGCGCACCTCACGGTCAATATCTATAGCGATATCTTGACCGGTACGATGGACGCATTCGCCTCCATCATTTCCAACAACGTGAACACCATCATGAAGCGCATGACCTCTATCTCCATAATCCTGATGGTTCCCACCCTCATCGCCAGCTTCTACGGTATGAACGTCCCGATCTACGGAGAGAACATGCCGCACGGTTTCGCCATCATCATCATGATCTCCATCACACTATCAGCTTTATCATTTTTCATTTTCAGAAAGATCAAATGGTTCTAAATTAAAAAATCCGCTTTACCTTCACAGGCGAAGCGGATTTAAAATCGATAAGCTTTTTCTAATCAAATATCTAATCAGAAAACAATATCTCGGGAAGGATAATATCTAATTCTGACAAATAAATAGCAAAGGACGTGCCAGAAATAGAAATAAAGATATATTTTAAAACAAACCACTGATATACAAACCAATAAAAATAATACATATAATACAAAAGAAATTGGGGAAATGTGGAGTGGATTGGGGAAAGTGTGTAAAAATTCCACAATCAAGTGTGGAATCCCGACTTTTGAGCGTGGAAAGAGCAATAATAATCGACTGCCTTTTTCAGCAAATCTTCCGGGAGATCAAGAGATTCATCGAACAAAGAAGTTTCGACAGTAAGAGCTTTCTTCTTCGAATCTTTTTTCCAATTGCCAACGATCCGGCCCTCATACAGGATCACGGGGTAAAAGATACCGAAAGTATTGAATGCCTTAGGATGATGTTCGCGTAGCATAACGGTCGTCCGGTCTTTATAGCTGATCAGATATTCATCATACGAGGGTAACAAATGCAACACTTTCCGGCAACGGGCCTTCAAGTCACAGGTAACATGCAGGTAAAAAGTTTCCGAATCAAACTTTTCGGTTAGCAGATCGGTTTCGATCAATGCAACCGCATGTCGAGCCTCAGTTGCCGTCAAGCCGGACCACCAGACAAAATCAGACAATGTAGCCGGGGAATGGCTTTGAAAATATAGGGTAGCCAATCGGGCGAGCGCCTCTTCGCGGCTGAGTTCTTTCATCGGAGGCACACGTTCTTCCAACAGAGCATAGGTCGGCTTTTTGTTTTTATCTACCCCGCTGCACACAAGGCCATCCGTTTCAGCACGGACCAGAAAATAATGTATCAAGTGATTGTCTGTCTCGACTCCTGCCCGACCGAACCCATCCATCAACTCCTGTTTTGTCAAACTCTTGTTTCCACCCAACAATTGTTCCAGCAATCTACAACCTTTCGTATAGAAGCTTTCGGTTATCTCCATCTTCCGACTTCTTGCATAAGAATCGAAGGCTGTCCGTATACGACCTCCCGACAATTGCAACATCCAGCGGATATCCTCTGCTACGATGAAATGCCAGGTCGGTCGTAATATATGGGTACGCAGGATTTCTCCCTTTGCAAGCGCATCGTCCACCACCCGCAACGAAGAAGACTTCAAGCGAGTCCCGACCGCCCATTTCGCCATCGTATATTCCTGTGCTTGGACAGCTCCCATCCAGGCAACCAATTCCTTCGGACTCCTAAACCGGGGCTTTGCCAATTGATGGCTCAACAGACGAATATCGGTCAACATATTCTTACCGTTAGCAGGATTTTCCGGTCATAATATCCAATACCAGCTTATCGGTGGCTTCCATTCCTTTGGAACCGATAGAAGTCAGGTTAATGATCGACTTGTCGACATTCTCATCAATAATGCCCTCGACCGGAGTCACCACCTTGTTTTCCATTGCCATCAACGCAGACAGCATAGCAGTCGAAACACCGCTGGAAACTTTCATGGCACAACTGGGCTTCGCCCCATCGCATATCATACCGGTAATATTGCCGATCATATTCTTGATTGCATAGGAAATCTGCACTTTATCGCCTCCCATCAGATAGGTAATGCCGCAACTGGCTCCCGTGGCGGCCACCACACAACCGCAAAGGGCGGACAAGCGTCCCAGGCTTTGCTTGATATAGATGACCATCAGATGGCTTAACATCAGGGCACGGATTAACTGTTCTTCCGAACATTCGATGTCTTCGGCAAAAGAAAGGACGGGAAGTGTCGCTGCAATCCCCTGGTTTCCACTACCGGAGTTACTCATCACCGGGATCATGGCGCCATCCATGCGGGCATCACAGGCAGCAGCCGTCATTGCCAGCATATGGGTATAGGCAGAGTCTCCCATATATTTACGTCCGTATACACCGGAAACGGTCTTGCTGACCGTATGTCCGAAATTTCCCTTCAGTGAAGCCTCGGCTGCTTTCCGGTTCAGATCGGCAGTTTCCAGGATAAAGCGGATCTCATCGAGCGGCATTTCCATCGCAAATTCATACACAGTAGAGAAAGAGAGTCTCAATTCATCTTCATCGCCCGAAGCATCACAGGAAACACCTTCTTTCCTCCGGTCTGTCAATACCACACCATTCTTCTCCACATACACGACATTCGTATGTTCATGGCAGATTATCACCCGCGAAGTTTCATCTCCGGCTGAACAAATCACTTCGATATAGAGCTTGTCGACATTATCCTTTAAAGCGATATGAATCCGTTTATCTTCGATCACCTGCTTTCCTTCAGCAAGCGCTTCAGGTGTCAGGTCACGCAATACTTCAAGACCATAAGCAGACTTGCCGATCAACGTACCCAAAGCAACCGCTATAGGCAACCCGACCATTCCGGTTCCAGGAATTCCGACACCCATCGCATTCTTCAGGATGTTGGCGCTCAGAAATACTTCCGTTTTCTCCGGTTTACAGCCTAAAACCTCGGCAGCCTTAGCGGCAGCCAATGCGACCGCAACCGGTTCCGTACAACCGATAGCGGGAATCACTTCCTGATGTATTAGTTTGATGATTTGTGTTTGAGTTGTTTTATCCATGAATATAGACTTCTTTGACTTTATGATTGCAAAGATAAGACATCCTTTTCAAAACATAGGTATTTCGATTGCGGAACATAGATAATTTGAACTATTTCTTTATTAAATAAAGGAATACCCGACAGAAAAATGTACATTTGTTTCATCTAATAAATAATTAATAAATTATGGGAACTTTAGGCTGC
>OHQX01000363.1_pt1 | contig 21156 bp, 22 predicted proteins | sample 1578251 | NCBI WGS metagenome assembly OHQX01 (sample SAMEA3879507, study PRJEB24766) | human gut metagenome | biome: human-associated habitat; feature: feces | place: USA | collected 1985/1987
AAGAGAAAGCCAAGATGAAACTTCCGGCTGTAACATGGAACGGAACTTTCAAGACGAAGAACAGAAGCGATTTGATTCACTATTCTTCATTCACCGCTTTGGATTTCGACCATATTCAGCCGGAGAAGATGGATGGATTCGGAAAATGGTTACAAAGCTTCCAATGTGTCTATGCCTATTATATCACTCCAAGCGGTAAGGGGTATAAAGCGATTATCCTCCATGACAATTATGAGCCGCTTTACCATTATGACTTGTATAATCAGCTCTTGAAGTTGTTTGATTGCCCTGAGATAGATAAGAGTACAACGGATTTGGCCAGAGGTAATTTTCTGAGTTATGATCCGAACCTATGGAAAAATCCTAATCCTGAGCCTTTTCATTTTGTTCCTTCCACCTCTGAACCAGTTATACCCGAAACTGTTACAGAAACCATAATAAGGGATGAAGCCGGAAATGAAATACTGATGGAGGATGGTTCTTATGTAGCCAATTTCCTAAACAGACTAATCAGAGAAGTTGTTTCCGATGATAGTATAATTCGTATCCTTGGAAGTATCTGGACCGGAAAATCTTTAGCTAACGGAAGAAACAATACTGCGATGTCTTATGCTGGAGTTCTATGTAAGGCAGGAGTTGAGAAAGATAGGGCCAAATCATTCATCGAAGAGCTTATTCCGGATTTTGATATTACTGAAATAATTGAATATGCCTACTCTCATAATACTTTCGGATGTGAACGTAGGAAATATAAATCAAGAAAGAAATAGCCAATAAAAAGAGGAGACTGAATAATGCAAACATTCGGTCTCCCTTATTTTTATGTAGATGATATTTATTTGACAAATTCTGAGATTACTGACCATTCTTCCAACTTCTCTTCAGAAGTAAGGCTACAGGTATTGGATGTTGAAGAAAGTAATACAATCTTTCCATCAAAGTCTATTGTGGAGAAAAAACGTTTGAAAAGGAAAGTTGTTGAAGGATGTTTTTTGCTCCCTTTTCCTTTGCCATTCAGAACTATTGTTTTTATACTCGGATGTTCCTTCAAAAAAGATTGTATGTCATTAGGAATAAGAGAATTAATATCATACCCATTATCCGTACTTCCTTTTCTTATTCCACTCTGTACACAATCCCACAAAGCTATATTATGGGAAGTGATGAAATCACGGTTGGACATCATATCATCCTTTTCCTCAAAGAGTGAATACATAATCTTCCAAAACGAATTATGGGCTGTATCACAATAATATGCCTGTTCTCTTAAAGAATTGTCTCCCGGCATAGTCCCTAAAATTAATACTTTAGGTGAATCTCCTACCCATGCAGATAATCCTATTTTATGATCAGATAGAGGAGTGCTCTTCGGTTTATCATTCTTCATTTTAACTTCTTTGTTTGCCGCCTTCTTTATAGTAATGAAATTGGATTTAGTACTAATATATTTATAGATGTCATTGATTGCTTGGTTTTCTGCACCATTAAGTTTCTTATTCCAATATTGAGCATAATCAGCCTTTAGTTCTTCCTTACTTTTATTCAGAAAAACAGCATTCTCTTTGGAGTTGTAATCTTTTAGAAAAGTGAACACCTTATTTAGGGCGTTATATCTACATTTTGCAATGCCTTTACTCTGATATTGCAATTCTATAGCCTTTTGTAATTCATTCGTTGTCATAATTTAGATTTTTATCTTTTCACAAAAATAAGGAAAGTAATTCATTTTAAGAAAAGAAAACCGCCATATCTTTTTTCAGTATAACGACTTTAATAAAATATGAACTATCCACCATTCCCTATTACTTATTCGTTTAGTTCAGTTGATCCAATCCACTACAGTTTCTCCCTTATAACCCTTTTCCCATACAAACCAGGCATAGGCGATTGCATTTCCATTGACCTGGATACTTGTAAAGTCTCCATCCTTGGCAACAGAAGCGCGGAAAGAAAAGACGTGGATTTTTAGCGGTGGATTGGCTTGAAAAAATGATTCACGTCTTTTACCTTCCAGAAATGTAGGTTTCAGAAACATCGCTATCTTGGTTCCTTCATCCGATATATCCAAGGCTTTCTCTATAAATCAATTCTTGAGTATTTTATAACGGTATATGAATGATAATACTACCAAAGATGCTTTTCTGTCTGAACGAGCTTCCAAGGACCAACGACAAATCGAACGGATATTTCAGGAGGTTTCTTATCGTTCCCTTCAAAGTCCAGATACCCAAATCGGAAGTGGATCCGAAACTGGCTGAGAAGATTGTTTCTACAGAGTTACCCGGAATCATGAACTGGGTCCTTGAAGGTAGAGAACGGCTAATCACTCAATCCGGTTTTACTGAATCTTCATTATGCCAGAAACAGTTGGAGGAATACCGTTATGGCAGTGGAGTACGGAAAAAGGTGAATCTAATCCTGCCTGAGGGATTTAAGCTATGAGCACTATGAATAAAATACAAACCCCAAAAACATATAGTATGAAAAAGAAAAAAAATCAAACAAACAGTTCGATTCCCACGACTAATGGTCGCTACGATTCTTTAGAACAAGTAATGAAAGAATATTTGAGTAAGGTGAACATAAAAAAGGCTGAAGCTATAAAAAAGATCAAGCAGAATTTAAATATGTATGAGCAATATGCAGCCAAAAATCATTCTGATCTAGGCCCACATGTTCATGCTTTCCCTACGATTAATCTGCACGATGGATACGTGGCTCATATTGGTATAAAGTGGCCACAATGGAGTAACCCCGGATTCACGGTTACCAAAAAATTTCAACTAAAAAATCAGACCACCGATTATTTTACTATAGGAAAAATTACACCTGAAGACACCAAAAAGTCACAAATCGTTTTTTTTCTTTATCCTTTTCTAGAGAACTTTAGCTGTAATACACATCAAAATGAAGAAGTGTTCTTTGTTTACTTGACTTCATCAGGATTTATTTCTGAACGAAATGGTATACTTAAATGGCTGACTGAAGATGGTGTGGCTATCGGTTATAAATCTGATAAATACTATGTATTTCATACGTTTATAACTGACATAAAATATAATGGCGAAGAACTTACAGATAAAACAAAGGCAAAATACGAAAAGCTTCTTTGGAATTGAAACTGATTGATTTGAAGCCCCAAAAGAGCAACAGAATTAACCCATGTAGTTCTTTCCGATTCAAATTATAGAACAAAAAGGAGACTGAACAATGTAAACGTTCGGTCTCCCTTATTTTTCTATCATTAATCATAATGCCAGAATTAACACTTTGCTGTTTTTGGATTCACCAACTTCTGTATTCCCATTATGACCCATACAGATACTACAAAAGGGGCGGTCAGAGTAGTAATCTCCAAGTTCATCCCTATAATCTGCAAGAGAGTGGAAAGCAAGACTGAACATGAGGCCCATACAAGACTTTTCAGGGTTCTATCTCCTAAAGCTATGGCACACAATACACCGTTATAGCCCATCAATCCCATATTCAAGGTTTCAGTGTCTATTCCCAGTAAGATAGCCAAAGGAATAGGGAGAAATGCTCCAAATACAGCATAGAAAGCAGCACTCCATGAATTAACAAGAATACCAACTAAAAACAATAAACCAGTCCAGATATTCCCTTGAAACATTACCTGACCGATACCAAAACTGAAGATCTGAAAGTAATTGATTCCTTGTGTAGCATCAGTTACCGTATCAGAAACCAACAAAATATCAGGCATAATCCAGGAACAGAACCCCAATAACATCCATACGGAAAGGATGAAAGGTGCTGTAAATCCGGGAAGTGAGCGTTGCAGGTTGAAAAGTCGTGCTATCCAGGTTGAAATACATGAAGCCACAGCCATCAGCAATAAGGAACCTATCGACAGTTCCATGAAGACCCCGACTGCTATTCCCACCAATGTACCGTTAAAACCATACAGACCATCCTTTATATCATCACGTCCATAGCCTGAAAAATGGGCTGTCAATGTACTTATTATATTACCGCTTACAGCCAATATTCCCATTTCCCATGAATTCAGAAATATCCCGATCAGCATCAACAGACCGGACAACGCATTGTTCTGAAACATCACCTGGCCTATTCCACGACTTAAGACAAGTAAAGAGTTATATACCGAAAACATTTTTAATCCAATGTAAAATCCCTGGACGGTTTAAAGGCCGGAACATCATGAGCCGGAACAACTACACTTATATTCTTATTGATATTACGGGCCACCTTCTCAGCACGATGTTTTACTATGAAGCTGCCGAATCCTCTCAGATACACATTCTCTCCATTGGACAAAGAATCCTTCACCACCTCCATGAAACATTCCACGACCTGAAGAGCTTCCTTCCTCCCAACTCCAGTTTGCCGGGAAATCTTATCTACAATTTCTATTTTCTGCATAATCCGATTGTTTTATTAAAAGGCTGCAAAGATACCGAATTCCAAGTTATAAAACCACCGGCAGGAAAAAAATCAAGATATGGAAGCTGAATCAATCCCCCACAAAACACATTAATGGTCCGTACATGCTATCGGAATTCAAAAAAATGTTATATTTTGTGGTAATATAACATATAAAACTATGATTGGATTTATTATATGGACCATCGGTCTTGTTCTTACCATCAAGGCCGGAATGGAAATCTGAAAAACAAATGGTGAGGTGGTGAAAAAACTTCTGTTCATCGTTTTAATCATCATTACAAGCTGGTTTGGGCTGGCTTTCTATTATTTCTATGCCAAGGACAAGATAGCAGAATGGATAAGATAAACCATGAAGGAGATGTTTTATCCCTCCTTCTTATATATTGTTTTCCTATCACCTCTAATATCAACCACTCCTTCCGAATCTGAGAAAATGAATATTATCATCACTACAACATTCACCGCTTTTCGAATGATGCCTTGACCGTATAGCACTTAATCCAATCCATTCAATTTATCTTCAAGCTATCATATATCCCCAATGATTTCCTATGCTTCCAAAACATGCAAACAGTCACCTGACTTCAAAATCAGCCCCTAACTCCAAATTTTTACCATCACACCGGAATGGTTGGGAAATACGATATCTTCCCGGTTCAAGATTATAAAACACTCCGACGGGATATACAAAAAAATAATATTGGTTCCCATAAGAAGGAGTGACTATACAACCGGCAAAAGAAATATCCCGTTGGGGAACAGCCTTTTCCCATTTATTCACAGTCCATTTATACAACCACCAGTCACAGCCATACTCCAAAGGTGTATCCGTGGAATTTATTGCCATTGTCGTTACAAGTTCTGTTCCCATAGGATATGTTGCCTTCAATGTTCTCATATATACAGTATCTTCCTTCAGATCACAGTTACAAGTCAACGTATCAGAATGAATTACAGTACATGCACCAGTACCGACAAGGAAACTCTCGCCATCAAATGATTTATCCCTATTGATACAACTACTCATAAGATTAACAAGGGTAAGCAAACATATCAATCCAGCTTTCATAAATATTGTCTGTTTTAACTTATTCTACTAATAAATATAGAACTCACAGGTTATCAGATGAGTTCTGTTATCATGGTCCGCTTCCTTACATATCCTGTATAATCCCTTAGCCAGTCGGGGAATATACACTCCGAGTCCTTTCCATCCGGAACGTCTGCAAGGTTTGACTATCAGTGCGTCATCTCTAAAATCGCTGTTTCCCTTGACAGCACTCCATATCCCTTTTTTATATTTTTCTATCCGATATGCTCTTCCCAATGTTATATCACAATCCGTTTTATTGATAAGATACATAGGATATGACTTTGGCAAATCTTCCGAAAAAACAATATCATAAAAACCGAGCACTATCTTGTCCTGTGGATACAACATCCAGAACGGTAGAATTAACGGATTATAATTATCACGTATTTCAAATTTCGCTCCCAGTTGCAGAATATTCCTCCTTCCTGTTTGAAAAGCTTTGACTATGCGATACTTTCCGGGCTCCAATTCTCCAAGAGGAAATTTCAAGAGGCAACTTCTCCTAGGAGGAAGAATCCCATTAAATCCATCAAGATCCTTTCTATAACCTTTATCAGTCCAAGCATCCCTGGTCTGTTTCTGTAATTTCCACCCCTCTCCATATCTCATCGGAACATCCAATGCGTTGGACACTACAACCATCATACCACTATCTGATGAATTAACCGTTTTCAATACTTTCATATATACAGTATAATCATGAGAAAAGGAGATACCCAGTTCTTTCTGTTCTCCTAATAAAATTATATCAGGGTTCCCGCCTCCATTATTCCGTTTCTTGTCCATACAACCGGAAAACAAGCAACAGGCTAGAAATAAAAACAGTATCTTGTTATTCATAAGCTTTGTATTCAAAGTCATAAAGTTATTTAATCCTGAACTCGGCTGACATAAACCAGTCTTCCCGAGAATTATCAAAACCTACTCTCTTATAAACTCTATAAACCCCAGACTTATTATCATTAAAGAGGGGATAAAGGTTGGCTGCAAACTGATATGTTCCTCCCTGCTTTATTATAATGCCTTCATCTTTGACATTAAAATTTCCATATAACAGAATCCATTGACCATTTTCTCTACGTGCTACCCTATAATCCCCGCCAAAAGACAAAGCCTTTGAATTATTATTGACCAGATTCACAGATACACTTTTTACACCCACGGGATAAACTGATTTTTCTGTCTTCATGGATATTTGTAAAGTATCAGAATATGCAGATGAGGTAAAAAGCTCCGGTTGCTGAATTTTTCCATGACTGACCGCCGAATAACTGACCACTTTACGTCTGAACATTTCCTGAAAATAAGAGGAATTATTAATCAAAGAAACTTCAATCGTATCCCCATAGCTTCCAAAATCTGTGATATTTTGTGCTATAGTGTCCCTATTTTTCATATTATACTCACTGATTCGTTTTCTGATTTGTTCAATTCCTTTCTTATCCACCATCTTAAACCCAGCATAAGCTACTTTTGTATTTCCATTGAATGATTTATAGATGCGATATTTCCCCGGACGATTAGGCACTTCAGAAGTATAAAGCCTGATTGTCTGCTCATGGGTGGGACAATTCGATGGAAATATCCATAAAACATCATTCCTGATTGGATTGGTCGGCAGCGTTTCCCATGTTTTCTGTTTTTCATTGTAATAGACCAGACTGTAACCTTCACCACAATCATATTCATAACGGGAGTGGTTGGTTATGATTACTTTTACTTCCGTTGTCGATAACGGATAATAGTCATATTCAACACGCATTGAAAGGGAATCAGGGTTTATGGCTTCCCCTAACGGAATGTCCCGTGGTATAGGATTCAGTACAGGATTCTCTGATTCTAACGCTTGTTGTCTCTCTTTTACTACTGTATCACAATTATTCTCCATAGTAAACATTTCTGTTTCCGGAAAGATACTGTCCGCTCCCTCATCTTTCTCTTTTTTTGAAGATCCGGAATGACAGGAATATAAAATCACAAATAATAATATTAACAGATACCTCATGACAATCAAATTTAATCATCAAGTTTAAATATAACAGAAATTGGATATTTTACTTTTACAGCTGTTCCATTTTGTTTTCCCGGCTTCCACAATTTCTTAGATATTATTCCAACAACCCTCAAAGCCTCTTCGTCCAAAGAAGGAAATATACTCCTCATTATCTGCGGTTTTATTAAAGAGCCATGCTCATCTATAACTACCGACACAACCACTCTTCCTTGAATTTTACACTTCCTTGCAACATCAGGGTATTGTAAATTGTCGTCAATCAATTTCAATAACTCTTCACAACCTCCCGGATATTCAGGCATGTCTTCCACCACCTGATACACTTCCTCCACTGCTGAATCCGAAACATGGAATATACTATCGGAAGAAGCAGGTTTCACCATAGACACCTTTTCGGACGGGAAAACACCAACCGTCCCATCATCCTTCAAAATAAAAGTCGCATATTTTTTAACTTTATACTTTTGGGGAGGGATATCATATTCAAACTGTTTCAGAATACGATATATCCCCGGAATGTAATCATAATATTCCCTGTACAAATAACATTTCTTTATTACTGCCTGTTGTGAATCCAGCCAATGCAGACCAGGCTCCCAACCAATGTCTGCTCCACTGAATTCAACATCCTTCCACCCCTTGCCTGTAAATTTCTGAAAATGATAGGAGGCCCCATAATAAATACGATAAGGCGATTTGTTCCGGATATCAAGTTTTATAAAATCCGAATCCATAGAAGCATGATCAGATATCACCTCCATTGATATATATTTTGCGATGTCCTCCATCCCTTCCCTGGAATCATCGCTTTGGCCCATCATAACAGAACTGATAAAAACAAAGTTGCATAATAGCATAAACACTCTTCCAACCATAATATTTACTACTCGCATATTCTATTCCTCCACTGCAATCAATAATTTTATCTGTTTATTTAAAGTTTCAAGGGTACGATATGAACAATAAGCGAAACTACTTGTTGCCCTTTCATTGCAATTTGAATATACACATTTAAGCTCCTATTATTATTTCAAACATTATAGAACATAAGAAAAACAGAAACTATAGGATTATATTTAGGAACAAGAATTTTCTTCCATTTTGTAAAAAGATAGCTGAACAATTAATCTACTCCAGCTGTTTTTTCTTCATATTGTTGATTCTTTTTTCCGTATTCATCAAAAACCATATTTTTCGTTGCCATTTATATACTGCAAATCTCTCATCATCGGAATTGTCCGTTTTTTCCACATAAGCTCTTATACTAGGAGCTAAAGGATATCTGGTCTGGATAATATCATCTATCAGATAACCGTTTAGTCCCTTGAATTGCTTGAAAAGAAAACTTTTGAACATAAGATTGATATATTCAGGATCGTTGCATATATACGTTTTATATGCCTGATATGCTTCAGATTTCATGTAGTTTGAAACCTTGCTGCTGAAATCGGGTTTGCCAAGTTCCTCTTGTAATGCTTCTTCCAGTTTTTTATATTCAGTAGAATCAGTTATGCTGCACCAATAATGTTCATCGGGTTTAGTCATCAGATCCACCCATGCACTGGCTTCCCAATAATCGGTTGCTATTCTTATGGAATCTCTTTGTTCCAAAGGCATCGTGTAAAACAGGGAGTCTTTTTCCCAACCTTCAAAAAGGGCCTCAATAGAATCAATCTTCTCCTGTTTCAGTTGTTCGTATATGCCAGGCAATTCTTTATCAAGAATGGAAGTTATTTGAAAAGCCCCACTCTCTATTTTACAATTAACCCGTAGACTGGTTATGACAGAGTCATTAAATACAAAAGCAATCTGCCTGCCTATTGTCTTTTCCGTTTCTTTAGCCCATTTTCTTGATTTATATTTACTGATTTGCCCACTAATTACATTTTTTTTACAATAGTCCATTTCCAGTCTAAGTGAAATAAAATCTTTTACCGTTACGATAGGTTCTCGAGAAATACTATCCGTTTGTCCTGACAAAATATGATACCAGCCATTTTCCCGAAATTTATTTTGGCAAACCAAGAAATGTGGCAGGAAAGAAAACAGTACCAATATTCCAAGTAATTTTTTACACATAACTTAATGTTTTCTAAATTCTGATTTCAATTACCGTTCTTCTTCAGATACAATTCTAACGAAATTCTAGCATATATACACATAATTAAAATCCCAATAATGATAAGAGTAGCAACTACACCAACCGTTACAACTATTGTTTTTTTATAAATCCCGAACAGTTCTTTGTATTTCAAATTCAGCACTCAGTTTTATCTCTTCGTTATCATTCCATAATGATTTGGATATACGATATCTGCCGGGAGTAATCTTATAATATTTGATTGGAAACCTGAAACAGTAATAAATCTGAGGTATAATATCCTGTATACAGTCACTCAAAAATCCATACTCATCTTTTAACTCAGGTGTTGTCCAGCAATTATTCTCCCATTTTTCCAAAGACCAATAAGAGCCGTAACTGAGAAGAAGTCTTTGAGGGTTCAGAATAATGGCAAATACTTCGTCCGTCTTAGTAGTATAATTCCCATGAATCATTTTCATCCGAACTTCAGAACCTAAAGTATCGCTGCTGACACAATCGGCAGACATATACCCCAGTTTCGATACACCCTTATCTTTACTTGTACATCCGATCAACAAAACACAAAGTATGGTTATAAATATTGTTTTCATATTTATTTTATTTCAAATTCAGCAATCAATTTTATCTCATTCCTATCATCCCATAACGATTTGGATATACGATATCTACCGGGGGTAATCTTATGATATTCAATAGGGAAATGAAGACAAAGAAAGTCCGATTCAGAAAGCAGGATTTCGTCATCCAACATAAACATCCATTTATTCATTTGGGAATTGATCCATTGATTGTTTTCCCATTTCTCCCCATAATGTTCATCAATACAACCTGCAAGAGACAGTACGCATATAACTGTCGAACCCAATAATCCGATTAATGTTTTTTTCATAGTCCGTCACTTTTTTATTTTATTGAATACTATACCGATATATAAAATAATCTGTTCAAGTCCCTCCTTGTTGTCTTTTTCATCAATCAGGCCACGTTTTCATTCTTATATTACAATAAAAGGTCTGCGCCAGCAATCATACCATTAATACTGAAAACTTTTATAATTCAGTAAATTATTAAAAAATCTCTCATCAAGAGAGACCGGTCTGATTTTCCGTCCTTCCTGTCTAGCCTCTCTCATCATCCTGTTCATGGATTCCATATCTCTAAGACGGAATTCAAACACTTCCTCAGAAATATTCAGTTCACTGCCACTTCCGGCATGACAAGTCATGATTCCATCTTCATCTATTGTACAATGCCTGTAAAAACGGTAAGTTGCAGCTTTCATCTGATTGTCCAGATTCTGTATTTCCGATTTTGAATAGACATGTCTGGAAAGGTTCTCATAATATTTTTCCGGAACAATATCTATAAACGCATTGGATTCGACATACTCCTTTACCGTTTTTACATCAGGGTCATCCGTCACATAGTTCCCCTCACGGTCTATGCAGAACCAGTAATCACTCTTCCACTCCCAATGTTCCTGGTTTCTGCCGACAGGAATCCGCTCTCCCGAGTAAGTGACTCTCGCCCTGTTATTCTTGAACGGACAAGCAAAAGCATACTGGGGCTGAATAACAATATTGCCTTTGGGATCTGCAAATCCAATCTTTCCATCCTTGTCCTTTATACGGAACAATCCTTCCCTAATAGGATCCGGAGTGTTGTAATGGTTGAAAACCTCAAACAGCTCCTTCCCTTTATTATTGATACAAACAATCCGCTTGTCCAGAACAAAACCAATGTGACGGATGGTATCGCTGCCACAATATACATATTTACCGAATGGAATTATTGTATCCTTCCTTGCATTCAAATAGCAGACCGATACTCCGGTTTCCAAAGTCTCCTCCTTTGTATGTGCTGTCAAGACCGGATAATGGAGTCTGATGAAGGTTTCTTTGGAAGCCACCACATATTCCCCATTCACCAATGATACTTCCCAAGGATATATACTTCTCATCGTTTTCTCAAACGCTTTTACCATTAGCGCCCTTCGCTCCGCCGGAAAGGGTTTCAGCCTATGGAGAAATATATGGGTCTGGTAACAATCCAGGAGATGACCATCCGGTGAAATTTTCAAGTCACCCACAGCAAGTCTTATTTCTTTTCCCTCCATTTCCGGGAATTCATCAAAAGGAAAACGTTTTTCCAATTCAAACTGTACATTGTCGACTCTGAAACCGTCTCTGACCCTATGATTATGGTAAAGCCGCTGTTTCACAATGACACCTTTATATACTCCCAAGGCATATTCCTTCTCCATATAATACGGATAATTACTGCCCGACCACCGCGTTTCCTTTCCGCATCCAGCCCTAACCTCCGAACTGAACCAAGAGGCGTGAATGCCTTTTCCGTCACAGAATCCTGAAAACATTCTTTCAAGAGTCTTTCTCCCATACACTTTCTCCTTTCCTCCGGAGAATACTTTCAGACCCACCAGATATATCCTCTGATCCTTTACTGTCCAGTATCCGATATGGTTTTCCTCATCCCTCCGGGGCCATTTGTATTCCTCTGGTAAAAGCTTTTCAATTCTGCTGTAAGCTATGGAGTCCCACCTTAAAGGTTTTGCCATCAGTTTCCAATCTTTACCGTCCATCCGGATTATATCATAAACGGGGGAATTCGCAAACAAGAAAGACATTTGTGAAAGAAAAAATAAGAATAACAGAACAAGTCTCATAACTGTTTATTTTATAGTTGTCATTTATCCACAATCTTAAATCTTACGAGCATGGAATAGCTTTTCTTTATGGTACGGAAACTGTCAAATGATTCAGCGTCAGAAGAACGTACATTGCTTTGTATTCCCGAATACGGTAAAATGTTGAAGGCTTCACTTTCAACAATCCGAATTACATCACCCAATTTCTTACCAACCGCCTCCACCAGATATTCAGCTTTTCTCCGGGCGGCCATAAGTGCTTCAATCTTCCCTTTCCGATGATATACAAGCATGTCCTTGTTTTCCAGTTCTCCGACACGCATGGTATTGATTCCTCTTGTATCTATATTTCCGATTATCTCATCAATCAGTTTGAAGTCGGTCAATGTGATGTCGAAACGTTTGGATACTAGAAAATCATGACCGCGTTCACGCCAATAATCGCCAATTTCCTGGGTACGGATCGCATCTTGGGAAACACCCGCTTCATCCAAGGCTTCTCTCAGCTTCCACTCTATATCATTTAACGACACTTTAGTACGATAATCCTCCGGTTTTGATTTACCATCGAACTCTTCTTCAAAATACTCCCTAATTTCAATGATATAATGAATCTTATCCGGTACAATTTCTATTTCAGAGGTTCCAGTTACTTCGATGTAGCGTTCTTCTGTTTGGGCCTGCAAGGGAAGAACCGATAAAACTCCCCATATCAATGATAACAATTTCGTCCTCATATTTTTGTTTTTAGTGGTTCAGATAAATTATTCAGTCATTTTTCTTATTTCTTATATGTGGCATTCCCGATTCGTTTCTTTACAGATTCCATTCAGTATTTGATACTAATACAGAACAGGATGACAATATTACACTGGCGACCTCCATCGTGTTTCGAGCTGATACTAAAAATGATGCGGTTTGTTTTATCGTAGCAAATAAGAAAGCCGAATCTTTCAGCCGGCTCCAGTCTACCCATGCAGAATGTATTACTACCGTTCTATCCAATATACAGGTTGAGTTCAAGATAATAATATTCTTTCCCGTTTTCAATATAAGCGTCAATCTGTATCCTATCCTCACGCGCCAACCAACCGACAGCCATATTCAATTCACGATCCGAAAGTCCTGAAAGCCTTTTAATCTCTCTGTATTCCAAACGCCTGTTATTGTCCAACAGCCTCCATACAATTCCAGCATTTATACCGATACCATTCTTATTCATTGCAACATATCTTTCAATTTAACCGAAACAGAAATTATAGGTGTTTTCACTACAGATTCAATCTGTCCGTTTTTACTTCCTATGGAAACTTTATTTTCACATACCAGCCAACCGACAGCCAATGCAGTACTTTCAATACTCAGGTTAAGTATCCTTGCAAGTTCAGATATTGAAACAGACTTCACCTCATTCAGTGTATGCCATATTTTTTCAGCATTGATTTTTACAGATTTCTTATCCATGGTCTTATTTATAAGTAGTTCCGAATTGAATCTATATATTATGAAGTAATATCGGTTTCCAGGAAGGAACCAGATACTTATGACATATAGAGCAGACACATGAGTCTATATATCAGCCTTGTATTGGAAATTTCTTTTCAGTGGAGTTCCAATGTTTGATAATACTTTTCAGGTAAGAGCGAGATTTGTACATGTTTATTCTTGTCATAATATAATCTCCAGGCTTGTGCCCTATATGCAAACCCATCTAAATTAAAAGCGGAAGGGCATTAACCTCGTCTATAAGTGCGGGAGTCGAAACCCTTGGTACAACAAGAAACGCCCCTACTAAATATTGCAGACCAAACGTATGGTTATTCTTGGTACTTTCCAGGAAATTTCGACTTTTCACTTATACAGAACCAGCTAAACGCTTTTGTTTATAACCATTTGTTCATTTTAATGAACGATTCAAACATACATTTATTTTTCGGAAAAAACAACTGTACCAAAACATTTTTTTTATTTGAGAATATTTTTTTAAGAAGCGACTCATGAATAAATCCACATAGAAACATATTCACTGACACGAATATCATCTGTTACATTCTATCCTTGTAACATATCTCCATATAAAATAAAAAGAAGCCATATCTTTGTCAGTCCCAATATACTTTCAGACTATAATAATCAACCTGTTTTACAGATATATCTTATTTATTTCCTTTTTCCTAGCTCACACAACTATCGTATCCGCTATCAAAACATACTATTTATCCGCATTGGCAAAGAATCCATTTCAGACTATCCTTGGTACTGTAGCTGCTATGAAAAGAGAGAATAATAGAAAGGAAAAACATATATCGTAAACCAAAGGAGAAAAAAGCTGAGCAATATTCGGGTGTACTCAAACTTTTTATCAAAAACTATCCTGTAAAGATGATATCCAAACTTGAAGGAGTAAGCGTCAGCACTGTACAGAGGTTGAAGAAGGAGTTTTGCTTATAGAGAGAGGTTTATTTAGAGAGAGGTGTGATAAGCCTCGGCTATGTAAATAGAACTGTGTCAAACCTTTAGTTTATTATTTCTTAGTTTAATACTACTCTGAATTTATCTGATATTCAGACATTTATCCGAAAGTAAAATTTGAGATAATCAGACTTGTTAAGGATTGACACAATTTGAATTACGGTCTCTAAGCCTCTCTCTTATTTTTAGGGGCACCTTTTATATATTATGCTATAGAATCATTTTTTATTTCCACATTTTCATTAACTTCCTGTATACTAAATTCTGTTTGATATTGAACCTCTGAATGATTTTGTTTAAATATACACCACCATATTTCTCCGCCTATATAGAAAAGTAAAATAGCAAGGCCTATTCTTAAAGTACAATACTGGTTACCATTAATTTTATTATCAGAATTCTTACTATTGTCAACGTTAGCTTTAAAACTGCTTACATCAGATCCTATAAAGTGACAAAGTGTATATTCTAAAAATAAAAAGGCTACCCATATACACAAACTTCCCAAAAACAAGCAAGGACTTAAATCATGATTCAGTAATGAATAACCTACGATAAGTATCCAAGCCAATAATACAAATACAATAAAGCCAATTGTTATTTTATAAGTGGAGTGGAAGTGGATAAGATGTTTCTGAGCATTATTTGTCTTCGCATATAATATGTGTTCAAAAGGCATATTCCCTTCTTTTTTCAATATTTTCCTCCAGTTCTCCAACCAACTCCGGTGTCCAATCATAGACAAATACCAACAGTAGCTAGCTATAACTCCTAAAATGGCTATAACAGTCAGAATATCCCAATAAGTACAATTTAGATAGAATAACTTTGCACCCAAATTTGTAAATTCATTATTAGAAATATTCCCTTCCACCTCCACTATTTTCCCCGTACTCACCAATATTGTACAATATGCAACAAGTAAAGCACCATTAAACAGGGAGTAATAGTTCATCCATGTATGATATCTTTGCTCCATCCAGTTAAAACGAGCAAACATCAACTTATAGCGTTTTAACCTTCTTTGTTCTTCATCCATCTTTTCTTATGTTTTACTGTATTCTTTCTATGTTATAAATAGTGTTTATCTCTTCCGCTTCCAGCACACGGTCATAGATACGGATATTGTCAAGTTTCATATCAGCGGAAGAACTGGTATAATGTCCGTCACAGTCACCACCGATCTGCACTTTGATTGAAGTTGGAATATCATAGACTCCTTCACAGTTGGCTACAAGCTTACCGTCCACATATAATTTCTTCTCGCAACTTGATCCGTCACCATTGGGAATATGAGTGAAAGCAACCATGTGCCATTTTCCGTCCTGTAGTGAGCTGAACGGATAGGAGAAGGAATAGGAGAGGCTTGGTTTTCCACGGTTATTGGAATAAAGTTCAAATTTTCCACTGGATGTACGGGTGGCAAAGCAGGGATAGTCCAGAGCCTTGTCCATATTTACAGCTGATAGAAGAATACCTGCTCCAAAATCTTTGATCCACATGCTTGCAGAATAAGTGGTGTTCTTGAAAAGCTGATAAGGTATGTTGATATACTGTTTCTCCGCCTGTTTCAGATAAACAGCTTTTCCCTTGTTCGAAGGAGTGTCAGAAATTATATCCGGACGATTAATCAGTGCTGCATCGTAATGATTGGGAGAGCTGTCATCACCTGTTTCATTATCAAATGTATAATACGCCACCAATCCTACTCCAATGGAAGCAAGTTCGTCTGCATCAGGTATTTCTATTGGTGGTTGCGGTTCCTGTTTGTCATCATCTGTAGAAGAACAGGAGTATAAACAAATGACCAATAGTACAGGGTATAGATAATATTTTATTTTTCTCATGTTATATTTTCGACAATGATTATAAAGTATAATCCCCGACTTTCACAAGCCAGGGATTATCATTTATAAATTTAAAGTTTTTATTATATCTAAGTATTTCTCTCGCTTGAGAAACGACTTATTCTTGATTAATGATTACTGTTTCTTAACAGTGAATCCAACTTCAGCTGTCTGAACGTGACCGTACATGTCTACATAAACTACTGTCAATGTAGAAGCCACATCAGCTGTCGGATTGGTAGAAGCAGAGTTCTTATGGAACTTGATAGTCTGATTACCCCAATCTTGGCTATTTTGACTATGATCACGAACAAAGTAATCTTCATCCTTAGAACCGTTGCTTGTAATCTTGGCGTCAACTACACGAATTTCTTTCAAATTCAGTTTAGTCATGTCAACACCGTACTTAGTACTGTTGTAAGTATTTACACCAAAGATATCGGCACAATTTACTTCAAAGTTTTCTTCTGCATAAACCGCACTGGTCTTAGGCATTTCATCTTCTTTAGAAACTTTGCCATCAGCTGAATACCAAATACCATCCTTAACGATATAACCTTTATCAGCAGCTTCAATCCATCTCCAAGTATGAACCGGTTTGTGCATATAGCAATTGTATACAGTATTGAATGAATCGTATGCTTTAACTGCATGATTTTGATTTATCAATACTTTGTTATTGTCTACATAAGCACTTACACCTGCATAAACGTATTCTACATCAGTAGCATGTTTGGTTTCGCTGTTAATTAATTTATTAGTAATAGTAACATTCTTACCGAATTCTGCCTCATCTGTATAATCTTTAGTATCATTATTATACTTAGTATTAGCAAGAACAATACGGTATCCAGATGTAACACTATTTCCATCAAAGTCATTTTTCCATCCGTTGAATACATTTTCCATATTCATTGTACCTTCAGAAGCTGTACCTGTTACACCCCATCCATTCTGAGCATCCCAAGTAATAGTACCATTCATATCATACTGACTTGGTATCAAGAAACAGTTATAAACACCGTTTACAATCTGGTTGTCCTTAGCTGTGAATTTATGTTCGGCAGGTTCTGCTGTAGGCAATACTTTTTCTGCGGAAACTTTTATTGTAGCCAATACAAATCCATCAGCATTCTTCAAAGTCAATGTACCGTTCAGTTTAGTATCATTCAATACCAGACCTAAGTTTTCATTGAACTTGGTTACAATTGTAGCCTTGTTAATGTTTGTAGGAATTGTTACGTCCTGCTTTCCTTCTAAAATACCATCTACTCCTTCGCTACCTGTAGCAATTACAGCTGTACCAGCAGTCAATGTTACTTGGAAACCATTAGCTTTTATATGAGTTACCCCATTAACTTTATCTCCCAAACCATCAGCAGCCCATTCGTATGAAGCAATCTTCAGACCTTTCAGTTTAGCTACATCTTCTTTGCTCAATTCTACAGCACCGGATTCTGCATCAACTGTAGTTGCGATAACTTTTGTTTCGATAGAAGGAATTTCAACACCGGCCTCACCTAATTTCACATAGAACGCACGACCGTCCGGATCAACCAAGGTTCCGTCCAAGTTAACAGCATATACACGGAAACCAATGAAGTCATTGATGATTTCCTGATCTTCGTTAGGAGAAATTTTAATTGTTGCGGTTGTACCTTCAACAACTGTGTTCAGGCCTTCATATTTATATGAATTCCAAGCATTCCATTCTGAAGGTGCAGACTCAACGGCGTTAGCTTTCTTATCGAAAGTTACATACATAGCCTTAACTTTTTCTGCTGCTACCCACTTACCTTCGTTATTTTTTTCTTTCAAAGATATGGTGATAGCCTTATTTTGAACAGCTGGATAAGCCTGCATATTTGAACGGTTATCCCCTGTTTCTGGAGCTTGATTTTCTTCTTCTTTAGCAACGAAGTTTCCGTCCTTATCTTTCAATACATTTCCATTTTTATCAAAAGCTTCAGTCAAAGCATTACCAGTCCACTTATATTCTTTAGCCGGTGTAGACCCACTCTCAACTTCACCTGTGATAGACTTGCTTTCAAAAGTATAACGGTTGTTGATGTCATTAACATTAGTGTCATCAACAAAGAAATTTAATTTTTCTGAAGGATCAAAATTACCGTGTTCCAAAGTCAAATCGTAAGTAGAAATGATATTTCTCTTGCCCATGGCAGTTTCATCCTCTTTCGTATTGTCTACTGCTACAGCATACAGAACTTTCTTTCCATCTTTATTAGTAGCGGCTGCATTGAAAGAGTCCTCATCATAGTTTTTCAAAGCGACTTCAACCACCCACAAACCGCCTTTAGAAATACCTCTTATACCTGTTAGCCATTCATCGTACGGAGTGATGTTCTTCACTTCGACAATATCCAGTTTTTCACCTTTGCTGTCCTGCAAGCTGATCATGCTTGCGTCCAGATTAGCATTGGTAGGAGATACACGAATCAAGAATTTTGCGCTCTTCTGGTCCTGTGTTCCACCTTTGAGCTCAAGCTTGTTTGCAATGGTTTTGTCCAAAGTCCATTCGTCACCGAAGATGTTCTTCTGAATTAAGACACTTTCAAAATTAAGATTCCATTTATCTTCTCCTTGATTATTGCTCTCACTGTTTACCAATGAAACATGAGTAACGCCTGTATAGATGGCAGAAGATAATACATCCAAGTTAGTATTTATCTTGGTTATTTCTTCAGCAATTTTTTTATAGTCGTTTTTCAGCTGTTCAATCGCTGCTTTTGTTTCTGCAACATCAAATCCCTGAAGGGCTTCTACTGCTTTTTCGCAGGCTTCCAGTTTGGTCTTGACATCACCAAGTTCCTTCCCTGTAGCCTCTTTATATGCGTCCAAAGCGTCCTGTTGCAACTTTAACGCACTCTGCAACTTTCCGATTTCTTCCTTGTTGGTCTTGACATCAGCTTCCAGATTGGTTATTCTTTCGCCTAAAACGCCTTCCACTTTAGACAATTTGTCCAAAATTTCCGCGTCTGCACCTTTGTAAGCGGCAGTAAGAGCTGTGATATCACCTTTGATAGTAGCGATTTCAGATTCGATGGCTTTGATGTCTTCTTCAGATGCTCCTTGATTGTTCTGAATCATCTTAACCAGTTCTTCCTTCACTTTGGCAATTTCGGCCTTAGCAGCTTCAATAGCATTCTTTTCAGCCTGCAAAGCAGCAGCTTTAGCGTCAGCAGCATCGGCAGCAGCCTGATCAGCAGCAGCTTTAGCGTCAGCAGCCTCTTTCTTTGCAGCAGCAATTTCTGCTTCTAACTTTGTCTGTGCACTTTGCAAGTCAGACACTGAAGTTTCAAGAGCTGACACTTTCTTGGAAAGATCTTCCTTTCCACCATTTACAGCACCCCAAAGTTCTTCAATGTCATCATCGTAATCCTTACAAGACACAAATGTTCCTGTCGAAGAAACCATCAAGGCCCCGAACAGGACTGCACTTAAAAACTTTTTGTTCATAATGAATTTAAATTTATAAATTTAAAAAACTAAAAATTGGTTTTCATATTTATTATAAAGGACTTAATTGCTTTGTCTGAATCTTGTCATATATTGTATGGGGGTCATTCCCGTTATTTTTTTAAAAGCTGTATAGAAAGGGCTTTTCGAAGCGAAACCACATTTCTTCGGAAGATTTTCCAAAATGCTACAGCCGGCTCTCAACAACTCCTTGGCATATTCCACCCGATACCTGTTCAACAATCCTTTCAGGTTACATTCAAAATACCGATTCACCACATTGGAAAGATAGGTCTGGTTTGTATCAATCATAGCACTCAACTTTTTCAGAGACAATTCTGAATCCAAAAACACCTTCTTTATCTCCAACTGGTAAAGCAGATTCTTGTAGATCAGACTATCTATTTCCCTGTTGCTTCTACCTTTCATGACAAATTCCTCCTCCCAGTGTTTTTCAACAGCTTTGAAGAGCAAATTCTTCTGTCTTTGAGAAGTGGAACTGACCTCCTTACGTTTTAGAAATAGATATTCCATACTGTCTTTGTTTCTTTAAATTTCCTCCGCCACACACCATTGTCAAATGTTGTATACAGATTTGTTTTTCCTGTTTTTATAGGATGAAACGTTATTTTGGTGCAAATATACATACTTTATCGAAACTTTGTGCATTTTTCCTATAAAAAAATATAGAATCTCGTAAAATAATCGTTTTTCAGGTTATTTTCAAGCTGTTATGTGAAGTGGAGTTAAATCGAATACACCTTATTTAATATGAATCGCATTTCATTAGCGGACGACAAGCAGATAAATTTAATGAGTTACATTCCTGTAACAACAAAAAGATCCACCAGCCGTTTAAAGACTGATGGATAAATTAATAACAATACACAAAAACTCCATCAAACTTCATAGCCTGACGGATTGATAAATATAGAAAGGATCTGTACTATATTACCAATATAACACAATCCGGTGAATCTCCGAAATCTCTCATCCACAAAAAAGAGAAGCACCATACATTACGTACAATACTTCTCTGTGAAAATATGATTC
>OHQX01000393.1_pt1 | contig 19998 bp, 9 predicted proteins | sample 1578251 | NCBI WGS metagenome assembly OHQX01 (sample SAMEA3879507, study PRJEB24766) | human gut metagenome | biome: human-associated habitat; feature: feces | place: USA | collected 1985/1987
CGTTACCATCAACCGTGCCGCTCACAAGTCTACCCGCTACTACATCGACGAGATGCACCTGCTTTTGAAGGAGGAGCAGACCGCCGCCTATACGGTGGAAATCTGGAAGCGATTCAGAAAATGGGGCGGTATTCCGACAGGTATCACCCAGAATGTCAAAGACCTTTTGAGCAGCCGCGAGGTAGAGAACATCTTTGAAAACTCCGACTTCGTGTATATGCTCAACCAGGCAGGTGGAGACCGCCAGATTCTCGCCAAGCAGCTGGGCATTTCCACGCACCAGCTTAGCTATGTGACCCACTCCGGTGAGGGCGAGGGCCTGCTGTTCTATGGCTCCACCATCCTGCCCTTCGTTGACCACTTCCCGAAGAATACTGAGCTTTACCGCATTATGACCACCAAACCCCAGGAACTGAAAAAGAAGGAGGATGAATGATGATGAACCCCAACATTTTGAATAAAAACCCGCTGATGTTTTTTGACAGGGCGGTAAATGCCCAGCGCAGCCAGCTGCTTACGGTCATGGCCGATGCGGTAAGTGAGTGCCGCACGGCGGCAGATCAGGCAGCCGAACTGAATGAGACCGGTCAGGTGGGGCTTCTCCGTCTGGCAGAGGTCTGGAGCGTCATTCGTGCTAAAGAAGGTATGGGCGGCCTGATTCTGAAAGGAACAGAGGCGAAGATCCTGTCCGATGTGGTGGCACAGTTTTATGCCTACCTGTCCGGCTGTATGTTCAACGATCCTGTGGGAATGGCCATTTATGCAGAGCTGCACTACATGATGTCCTCCCTCATGCTGGGAGAATGGTTTGAATAAAGAGCCGCGCCTGCGCTTTACTGATGAGGAACGGTCTGATCCTGCACTGGAAAAGCCGATCCGTAAAGCGGAGAAAGCTGCGGCCAGAGCAGATAAGGCGCAGGCCAATATCCCAAAGAAAAAGGTCAGGCAGACGGTCATTGACCCGGATACCGGAAAAAAGACCTCGAAGCTGACCTTTGAGGACAAGAAAAAGCCACCCTCCAAAGTTTCTCAAGGAGTCAGGGAAGCTCCCGTCCATCTGGTTGCGGGCAAGCTCCACAAAGAGATCCGGGAAACAGAACAGGACAATGTGGGCGTGGAAAGCGCCCACAAGTCCGAGGAAGCGGTGGAGACCGGCGCTTATCTGGTGCGGGAGGGCTATCGCAGCCACAAGCTGAAGCCGTACCGCAAAGCAGCCCAGGCAGAGCGTCAACTGGAAAAGGCAAATGTAAATGTTCTGTACCAGAAATCTTTGCAGGAAAATCCCCAGTTTGCCAGCAATCCACTTTCCCGCTGGCAGCAAAAGCAGGCCATCAAAAAGCAGTATGCCGCCGCCAAACACGCCGGTCAGACTGCCGGAAATACCGCCCAGGCTGCATCCAAAACCGGAAAAGCCGCAAGGACGGTAAAAGAAAAGGCACAGCAGGCAGGGGCATTCGTCATGCGCCACAAGAAGGGTTTCCTGATGGCAGGGGTTTTGTTCCTCATTACCTGTATGCTGATGAATACCATGTCCTCCTGCTCCATGATGGCGCAGAGCATCGGTTCCGTTCTCTCCGGTACCACTTATCCGTCGGATGACCCGGAAATGCTGGCAGTGGAGGCAGATTATGCAGCCAGAGAAGCCCAGTTGCAGGAGGAAATCGACAACATCGAAAGCAGCCACCCAGGGTATGACGAGTATCGCTATGACCTTGGTATGATCGGTCATGACCCTCATGAGCTGGCAGCATTTCTGTCTGCCGTTTTGCAAGGCTACACCCGGCAGAGCGCTCAGGCAGAGCTGGCGCGTGTGTTTGCAGCACAGTATCAGCTGACGCTTACTGAGGAAGTGGAGATCCGCTACCGCACGGAGACCTCCACCGACCCGGAGACCGGCGAGACCACCTCAGAAGAAGTCCCCTATGAGTATTACATTTTGAATGTGAAACTCACCAGCAAGCCCATTTCCGCTGTGGCGTCGGAGTTACTGACCCCGGAGCAGATGGAAATGTATCAGGTTTACCGGCAGACCATGGGCAATAAGCCGCTGTTGTTTGGCGGCGGCTCCCCTGATACCAGCGGCTCGGAAGATCTGTCCGGTGTGCAGTTCATTAACGGTACCCGCCCCGGCAATCCTCAGCTGGTGGAACTGGCCAAGCGTCAGGTGGGCAATGTGGGCGGTTATCCCTACTGGAGCTGGTACGGCTTTGACTCCCGTGTGGAATGGTGTGCCTGCTTCGTATCCTGGTGCTATAACCAGGCAGGAAAAAGTGAACCGCGCTTTGCAGGCTGTGAGTGGCAGGGCGTTCCGTGGTTCCAGTCTCATGGACAATGGGGTGCAAGAGGCTATAACAATCTGGCTCCCGGAGATGCAATTTTCTTTGATTGGGATTTGGATGGGACAGCAGACCATGTGGGTATCGTGATCGGTACGGATGGCAGCCGTGTTTATACCGTGGAGGGAAATTCCGGCGATGCCTGCAAGATTAAAAGTTATGACCTGAATTATCAAAGCATTAAGGGCTACGGCCTGATGAACTGGTAACAGAGATTTTTAAGAAGGAGTGATAGACGATGGCAAAGAACAAAATTGAGCGCATTGACCAGGAGATTACAAAGGTCCGCGAGAAGATCGCAGAGTATCAGGAAAAGCTCAAGGCGCTGGAAGCACAGAAAACCGAGGCAGAAAATCTGGAGATCGTCCAGATGGTGCGCGCCCTGCGTATGACCCCGACCCAGTTGAGCGCCATGCTGTCCGGTGGCACAGTTCCCGGCAGTTTGGCTGATGACAATAACGAACAGGAGGAAAACAGCTATGAGGAATAAACGATTGCTCCGAACACTTTCCGCCCTTTGCCTGACAATGGTTGTGGCATTTGGCTTTACGATCCCTGCTTTCGCACAGGGGTCAGAACAGGCTCCGGCGGCACCGGCAGAGGATTCTACCAATGACAGCAATGTTACTGTGGAAGAAACAGAACCAGCACCGGCACTTACACCGGAGGGGAATGCGGCACTGGTGGATGATTTTGGAGGCAATAAGCAGCTTATTACTGTTACGACCAAAGCTGGAAATTACTTTTACATCCTGATTGACAGGGCGAATGAGGATAAAAAGACTGCTGTTCACTTTCTGAATCAGGTGGATGAAGCGGATTTGATGGCACTGATGGAAGATGAAAATGTCAAAGAGAAGCCGGCTGCTGTGTGTAGCTGCACGACAAAATGTGAAGCAGGGGCAGTCAATACGGCCTGCCCGGTCTGCGCAACTGATAAGAGTAAATGTACGGGCAAAGCACCGGAACCTCCGGCAGAAACATCGGAGCCGGAAAAAGAGAAGCCTGCCGGATTGAACCCGGCTGCGATAGTCCTTTTGCTGGCTCTGCTGGGAGGCGGTGGCGTATTTGCCTACTTGAAGCTCGTTAAGAACAAGCCTAAGACCAAGGGCAATGACAGTCTGGACGATTATGATTATGGCGAGGAAGATTCCGAGGAATGGGAAACCGAGGATGAGGAGTCGGACGAACCGGACGCTGATGGGGGCAGCACAGAAGAAGATGATGAGGACAGTGTGAAATGACCCGTTTCACAGACAGTCCCTATGAACGCATGATGACACGCAGGCCGGAGGGCGGGAAGGAAACTTCCCGTCCTCCTTCTTTACCCCACAGCCACCCCTGCTATGGCTGCGGGAATTATGGAAGTCCCTGCGTAGGTATCTGCCATCGTGAGATGGAACGCTGGCTCAAAGAAAGGAAACGAAAAAAATGAGTGTTCTGATTATATTTATCAAGCTGATTGCTGTTTTTGACCTGCTGGTGATCGCCGTGTATTTTGGCGGCGACATTCTTTCTACCATGTTAAACAAACTTCGGAGAAAGCCAAAGCAAGATGACCCCTTTGATTTCTCCTTAGATACCGTGACAGTTTCATTGTCCATAGATTCTATCCGTCAGCTTTGTTCCGACGATGCGGCAGATTTTGTGGAAGAAAAGATCCTGCCAAATGCGGAGAAAACAATGGCCGTGCTGACGGAACAAGAACAGACGGCGGCTCGGCTGCTCTTATCCGCTTTGATCGGTTTTCTTGCAGCAGAAGCTCCTATGGATGAACAGAGCTTTCCTTTGATGATGGAACTTCTGAACTGCATGGAAGGGGAAAAAGAAGATGGTTGTCAGGATGCAGTAGATAGTTTACTTGAAGATGCCGCCTGCAATACCCGCCGTCACGAAGAATATTACAGCAATTATCAACGCTACCAGCTGATGCAGGTGGATAAAACCCGTGTCATTTTGGCTTGCCGTATCATCATCAATGACCTGCTGGGGAAACTGTACCGCTATGACTACCGGTTTGGTTATAACCTGCTACTGGATGAGGAAAACAGCATAGAGAAAAAACTGCACACGCCTGTGCGGGAAGAATGGGAGGCTGAAGATGATGAGATATAAACTGGTAATCGCTGAAAAACCATCGGTTGCACAAAGTCTGGCTGCGGTGATCGGCGCAACCGTCCGTAAGGACGGGTATCTGGAGGGCAACGGCTGGCGTGTCAGCTGGTGCGTGGGCCATCTGGCCGGTCTTGCGGATGCAGACAGCTATGACCCAAAGTATGCCAAGTGGCGATATGATGATCTGCCTATCCTGCCGGAACATTGGCAGATGGTGGTAGGAAAAGATAAGAAAAAGCAGTTTGATATTCTCAAAAAGCTGATGAATGCCCCGGATGTGACGGAGGTGGTAAATGCCTGCGATGCCGGACGCGAGGGTGAGCTGATCTTCCGCAGCGTCTATGAGCTGGCAGACTGTCAAAAGCCTATGAAAAGGCTCTGGATTTCTTCGATGGAGGACTCCGCCATAAGGGAAGGCTTTGCAAACCTGCGCCCCGGTGCGGACTATGACGGACTTCGGGATGCTGCCCTCTGCCGTGCCAAGGCCGACTGGCTGGTGGGGATCAATGCCACAAGGCTTTTTTCCGTGCTGTACCACCGCACCCTCAACATCGGGCGCGTGATGTCCCCAACACTGGCGCTTATTGTCCAGCGAGAAGCTGAGATCGACACCTTTAAGCCGGTTCCCTTTTATACCGTGGCGCTGGAGCTGCCCGGTCTTACCGTATCCGGGGAGCGCATGGCGGATAAGGTTGCTGCTGAGCAGCTGAAAGAAGCCTGTCAGGGTGCAAATGTCACAATCAAAAAGGTGGAGTGCAAGGAAAAGTCCGAAAAGCCGCCTGCCCTCTATGACCTGACTACTCTGCAAAGAGATGCCAACCGCCTGCTTGGATTTACAGCCCAGCAGACCCTGGACTATCTGCAAAGCCTGTATGAAAAGAAGCTCTGCACCTATCCCCGTACTGACAGCCGCTATCTGACTGGTGATATGGCAGACAGCCTGCCGGTGCTGGTGAATCTGGTTGCCAGTGCTATGCCGTTTCGCAAAGGGATCGCCATTACCTGTGATCCGCAGACGGTCATCAACGATAAGAAAGTAACCGACCACCACGCAGTAATCCCTACCAGAAATCTCAAGGATGCAGACCTTTCTGCCCTTCCTGCGGGAGAAAAAGCGGTGCTGGAGCTGGTGGCCCTGCGTCTGCTGTGCGCCGTAGCCCAGCCCCATATCTATTCGGAAACCGTTGTGATTGCAGCGTGTGCCGGTGGGGAATTTACCGCCAAAGGAAAAACGGTGAGGCACCCCGGATGGAAAGCACTGGAGGACGCTTACCGTGCCAAAATGAAGGATGCAGAGCCGAAAAAAGAGGGCGCAGAGAAAGCCCTGCCGGAGCTGACCGAAGGACAGACCCTTTCGGTTTCTGCGGCAATCGTCAAAGAAGGCAAAAGCAGTCCGCCCCAGCACTTTACGGAGGACACCCTATTGTCCGCGATGGAGACTGCCGGAAAAGAGGATATGCCGGAGGATGCCGAGCGAAAAGGTCTGGGGACACCGGCCACCCGTGCCGGTATTTTGGAAAAGCTGGTATCTGCCGGTTTTCTGGAACGAAAAAAGAGCAGGAAAACGGTGCAGCTTCTCCCTTCCCACGATGCAGTCTCCCTTATCACGGTGCTGCCGGAACAACTGCAATCGCCGCTTCTGACTGCCGAGTGGGAGTACCGCCTGGGCGAGATCGAGCGCGGGCAGCTTGCCCCAGAGGAGTTTTTGGACGGGATCAGCACCATGCTGAAAGATCTGGTGGGGACTTATCAGGTCATCAAGGGAACTGAGTACCTGTTCACTCCGCCCCGTGAGGTGGTGGGCAAATGCCCTCGCTGCGGCGGTGAAGTTGCAGAACTGCAAAAAGGCTTCTTCTGTCAGAATGATTCTTGCAAATTTGCAATCTGGAAAAACAACAAATGGTGGGCTGCCAAGAAAAAACAGCCGACCAAGGCTGTGGTGTCTGCGCTGCTGAACGATGGCCGTGTCCGTGTGACGGGGCTATATTCGGAGAAAACCGGCAAGACCTACGATGCCACTGTGGTTTTGGAGGACGATGGACAGTATGCCAACTTCAAGCTGGAATTTGACCAGCGGAAAGGAGGCAGCCGATGAAGCTCTCTTTAGTGGAACGGGAAACCATTCTCCTCTATAACCAGGCAGAACCAATGGCTGAGGTCTACACCCACGATCCCCGTCTGATGGAGAAGCTGGAACTGCTGGCAAAAAAGCACCCCGACCAGATCACCCGAAAGGACGCCCATAACTTTACCGTCCCCAAGCGGTGTGTATCAGTCCGGGAGCCATACAGCGCCGAGCGTCGCAAAGCTGCCAGTGAGCGTGCGAAAGCCGCCGGATACCAGCCCCCTGTGAAAAAGTCCGGCAGTTAAAGGCACATGGCAGAGAATGTATTTGAAGCAGTCAAGCAGTCGGTCAGCACCAGAGAAGCGGCAGAGTTTTATGGGATAAAAGTCAGGCGAAATGGCATGGCCTGCTGTCCTTTTCACGATGATAAGAACCCCAGCATGAAGGTAGACCAGCGATTCCACTGCTTTGGCTGCGGTGAAGATGGGGATGTGATCGACTTTACCGCAAAGCTCTTTGACCTCTCCCCAAAAGAAGCGGCGGAGAAACTGGCACAGGACTTTGGCCTGATCTATGACAGTCAGGCCCCGCCCCGCAGGAGATATGTCCGGCAAAAAACCGAGGCACAGAAGTTTCGGGAGGATCGACAGCGCTGTTACCGCGTACTGTCCGATTACTACTATCTGCTGAAAAAATGGGAAGCCGACCGTTCTCCCAGGACACCGGAGGAAGAACCGCACCCCCGCTTTGTGGAAGCAATCCAGAAGAAAACCTATGTAGAGTACCTGCTGGACCTTTTTCTTTATGAAAGTGAAGAAGAACAAAAGGCATGGATTGCAGAACACACAGCAGAAATCACACACTTGGAAAGGAGATTGAAAATCATGGCTGAGAACAAACCCACCAACCGAGAACGGCTAAGGGAAATCACAGATGGCATCGAGCAGGGCATCAAAGAACTGTTTGAGAGTGAAAAGTATATGCGCTATCTGTCCGTCATGTCCCGCTTCCACCGCTATTCGGTAAACAACACCATGCTCATCTATATGCAGAAGCCGGACGCCACTTTGGTAGCCGGATACAATAAGTGGAAAGACCAGTTTGAGCGTCATGTAAAAAAGGGCGAGCATGGCATTACCATCATCGCCCCCACACCGTATAAGAAGAAAATCGAGGAGCAGAAGCTGGACCCGGATACCAAGGCTCCGATTCTGGATAAAGACGGAAAGATCGTCACAGAGGAAAAAGAAATCGAAATCCCCATGTTTCGTCCGGTCAAGGTCTTTGATGTGAGCCAGACCGACGGGAAACCTTTGCCGGAGCTTGCTTCCTCCCTTTCCGGCAATGTGCCAAATTATGAGGCATTCATGGAGGCTCTGCGCCGCAGTGCGCCGGTGCCGATCACTTTTGAAGCAATGGCCGCCGATACGGACGGCTATTTTTCTGCCGATCATCAGAAAATCGCCATTCGTCAGGGCATGAGTGAGGTGCAGACGGTTTCGGCCACAGTACACGAGATTGCCCACAGCAAGCTCCACAATCAGAAAAAGATTCAGATTGCCAATGACGAGCAATATCAGGAGATCGAGCTGTTTGATAAACTTGGTCTGTTCTCCAACGGACGGATTGCTCGCGATAATCTGCCAGAGGGCGTTTATTGCTATGATCTGCGCGGTTCTGACTACGATCCTGGAGATCCGGTCTGTGTGGAAGAACGAGTGGTTGTAAACCATGCAGGCTCCGTTCTGCTGACAGAGCCGTTGGAACTGACGGAAGATGGACGCTTGATGCTGACCGAGGAAAAAGGGCTGAATTTTACCGGTGGCTTTTCTACCCTCTCCCAGTTTTTGCAGAAACAGAGGAAAGATCGTCACACGGAAGAAGTGGAGGCTGAAAGCATCTCCTATGCGGTCTGCAAATATTTTGGCATTGAGACCGGAGAAAACAGCTTCGGCTATATTGCAAGCTGGAGTCAGGGCAAGGAACTGAAAGAGCTGAGAGCCAGTTTGGAGACCATCAATAAGACCTCCGGCACTTTGATCTCTGACATTGAGCGCCACTATAAGGAAATCTGCAAAGAGCGTGGGATTGATCCCCATGCAAAGGCAGAGCCGGAAACCGCCCCGATAGAGCAGCCAACCAGCAATCTGACTTACTATGTAGCAGAGTGCATGGAATTTCCAAACCTCGGAGAATACCACGATAACTTGTCTTTGGAGGAAGCAATCCGCATTTATCAGGAGATTCCGGCAGAACGAATGAACGGGATCAAGGGCATTGGTTTTGAGCTGAAAGACGGAAGCGACTATGAAGGACCTTTTCCGATTTTGACCGGCCAGACCATTGACCTGGACACCATCCAGGCAATCGACTATTACCGTGACAATCCGCTGGTACAGAAAGCGGTAAAGGAACTGGCTGCGGCCATGCCGGAAATGGAGGTGCTGGGGGCGGACGCCAACCAGCAGGAGGCTTTGTTTCTGATTGACGATGCCACCTATCTTCATATCCAGTCCTGTGACAGCGGCTGGGACTATACCCTTTACGATGCCGCATCCATGAAAGAGCTGGATGGTGGTCAGCTGGATATGCCGGAGATTTCCCGCATGAAGGCAGTTCTCCAGATTTGTGATGACAACGATTTGGGCAGAGACTCGGTAAAATACGCACCGTTGTCCATGATTGAGACCTTGCAGGAAGCTGCCTACCAGCAGATGCAGGCAGAGGTCAGTCAGATGGCTGCTTCTTCCCAGCTGCCGGAAGCACAGGAGCAGGCACTGGATGAATACCCCATGCCGGATGAGCAGGTATCCACACCGGATATGCAGGAATACGGCTACTCCTATGATGGGATGCTCCCTGTTACCAGAGAACGGGCGCTGGAACTGGATGCCGCCGGTTTGACCGTCTATGTGCTGCATGAGGACAATACGGAGAGCATGGTGTTTGACCCGCAGGAAATCATGGATCATGGCGGTCTTTTTGGCGTGGACCGTGAGGAATGGGAGAAAAGCCCTCAGTTCCACGAAAAGGTCATGGAGCGTCAGGAACATCAGCAGGAACGCGAACAGGCATTTCTCTCCCAGAACAGAGATTGCTTTGCCATCTATCAGGTAAGTCGTGACGATCCGCAGAATGTGCGCTTTATGAATCTGGACTGGTTAAAGTCCCATAACATTTCCATAGACCGCAGCAATTATGACCTCATTTACACAGCTCCTCTGAGGGAGTCTGGCACTGTGCCGGAGCAGCTGGAAAAACTCTATCAGCAATTCAATCTGGAAAAGCCCGTGGACTTTCACACTCCCTCCATGAGCGTCAGCGACATCGTTGCGATCAGACAGGACGGTAAGGTATCCTGTCATTACTGTGACAGTGTTGGTTTTACCCAGATCCCCGGATTCCTGCCGGAAAATCCGCTGAAAAATGCGGAGATGGCCGTGGAGGACGATTACGGCATGATCGACGGTATCATCAACAATGGCGCAAAAGAGCCTACGGTGGCAGAGCTGGAACAGCAGGCCCGCAGCGGTCAGCCCATTTCCCTGATGGATCTGGCTGCCGCTGCCCATCGGGAGGAACGGGAAAAGAAAAAGTCCGTCATGGAGCAGCTGAAAAGCCAGCCCAAGGCAGAACACAAAAAGATAGCGCCAAAAAAGAGTGCGGAAAGGGAGATTTGATATGGGAAACTTTACTTTTGAGGAAATGAACCTGATGTGCATTTACAATACCGGCAGCCGCACCGGACTGATCGACAGCCTGCGTGAGATGCGCGGCGAGCTGGCCCCGGAGGAAACCGAGCTGCGGGAGTTGACAGACAGCGCACTGGGCAAGCTCCAGGCCATGAGTGATGCCGAGTTTGCCGAGCTGGAGTTGTACCCGGATTTTGACCAGTAAACACCATAATCGCAGGGATGGGGTGGCAATATGCCACCCCACCTTTTTACCCCAAAACTGAAAGGAGGACAGAACACTATGCCAACCAAAGCTGAACTATATGCACAGATGGCGGAGAAGGTGACAACGCAGCTCACGGGGAGCTGGCAGGAATGGGCAGGGTTTCTCACTACTGCTTCCCGCCTTTACAAGTACCCGTTCCATGAGCAGTTGATGATCTACGCCCAGCGTCCGGACGCCACCGCCTGTGCAGAGTACGATTTGTGGAATGAAAAGATGGGCCGGTATGTAAGGCGCGGTTCCAAGGGGATCGCTCTGGTGGACGATTCCGGGGACAGACCCCGCCTGCGCTATGTTTTTGATATTTCCGACACCGGAACCCGTGAACATTCCCGCACTCCCTGGCTGTGGCAGCTGGAGGAGCGCCATTTGGATTCGGTGCAGGCCATGCTTGAGCGCACCTATGATGTTTCCGGTGATGACCTTGCCGGACAGCTCACCGAGGTAGCCGGAAAACTGGCTGAGGAATACTGGACGGAGCATCAGCAGGACTTCTTCTATATCGTTGACGGTTCCTTTTTGGAGGAATATGATGAGTTTAACATCGGAGTACAGTTCAAGGCAGCAGCCACCGTCAGCATCACTTACGCTTTGATGTCCCGCTGCGGACTGGAGCCGGAACGCTACTTCGACCACGAAGATTTCATGGCAATCTTTGATTTCAATACCCCGTCCACCATCGGGGCGCTGGGAACAGCGGTCAGCCAGATCAACCAGCAGGTGCTGCGGCAGATCGGCGTTACCGTCCGAAATGCAGAGCGCGAAGCCAACCAAGAAAGGAGCAAACAAGATGAACAATCCCATGACCTATATCCAGAACGGAGACTATCTGATTCCCGACCTGAAGCTGAGCCAGCAGCCGGAGAAACCCCTGGGCAAGTACGGCAGGATGAGGAAAACCTACCTGAAGGAACATCGTCCCATCCTCTACAACCAGATGTTGCTGAGCGAGAAGCTGTACCCGCACCTTCTGGAGATCGACGAGACCGCCCAGAGCAGACTGGAGCAGATGATGCCCCAGCTGGCGAAGGAAGCGGGAGCCACCGAGGAACTGAAAGCCAGCGATCCCATGAAGTGGGTGGGGCTGATGAACACCTGCAAAGCTCAGGCCGAGGAAATCCTGATGGCGGAGCTTATCAACAGCTGACCCTAAACCTGTTCCTCTCCGAAGCGGAACAGATCCAATCCATAGATGAAGCAGAGAATGTAGCGCATACATCCTCTGCTTTTTCTTTTGCCCAAAATGACATCGACCATGTGCTGCGTTTGGGCGGCAATACAGACCGTCAAAGGGAGCGTGTGGTTGCAGCCTTTGAAAAGCAGAAAACCACCGCTGAGATTGCCGAGATACTGAAAACGCTGTACCACGGCGGCAATGGCCTTGGCAGTGTGAGCGCATGGTATGCCGAGGATGGTATCCATCTTTCACATGGGAAGTCTGTCCGTTATGACAGGTCTGCCCAGGTCATTTCCTGGGAGAGCGCCGCAGAGCGTATCGGGGAGCTTTTGGAAAGTGGTCAGTTTGCCTCCAATGTGGAGCTTGCAGAAGCGGCAGGCTATGAACGCTCCCTCCTTGCAGAAAAGCTCTGGTATCTGTACCACGATTTCAGCGAGGAAGCCAGAGAAGCCGGATATTTGTCCTGCCTGTCAGAGATCAAAGGCAATGGTTTCCCGGAGGAGACCCGCCGCCTGATGGAGCAGCTGAGTGAACCGGCTTTCCGCCAGACCCTCAAGGAAGAATACGCCGCCTTCTGGACTGCCTATCAGCAGGACCGTGACCTGTTGCGTTTTCACTATCATAGACCGAGGGAGATCTGGGAGAACCTGAAGGACCTTGACCTGCCCCGCAGGACCTTTTCTTCAGAGCTTTCCCAAGTGCCAACCGTCCAGCACTTTATTACCGAGGATGAGATCGACGCCGCCATGACCGGCGGAAGCAGTTTCGCCGGAGGAAAAGGCCGTATCTATGCGTTCTTCATGGCAAACCATACGGATAAGGAGAAAGTGAGATTCCTCAAAGACGAGTATGGCATTGGCGGACGCTCTCATGCCCTGTCCGGCGCAACACACAGCGGCGAAGATCACGACGGGAAAGGACTGCACTATAAAAAGCAGGACTGCCCGGATGTTCACTTGAACTGGGAAAAGGTTGCCAAGCGCATTACCTCTCTTGTCCAGAAAGGCCGCTATCTTACCGAACAGGAACAGGCGCAGTATGACAAAATCCAGTCTGAACAGGAACTGGCCGAAGAAGATGCCATCCAAGCCCAGCAGCCGGAGATGGAAGAAGAAACGCCAAAGCCTATCCTTCGGGAGCAGTTTGAGCAGTATAAGCCTGTGGTGACTGCCGCTATTTCCGAGGATGCCGCATACCGCAATGCCTGCGGGCATTCTGACCGTGAAAATGTTGTCATCGAGGGCAATGCCGCTGTGCGCCGTGCGGTCCTTGGTTCTAAGGATATGGAGCTGATTCGCCTCTATTCGGATGTGCCGGAGTTCCGACAGCGACTGCACCGGGAAGTGATCGACGAAACCTATCCAAAGCTCCATGAACTTCTGCGCCCTCTTTCTCAGGAAGATATTGATACTGCCCTTTGTGCATGGAACGGCAATATTGAGAGTAAACACGCTGTCGTCCGCTATATGAAAGACCATGCAAGAGAGAAAGATACCGCTGCATGGCTGGCTCAGGAATACAGTGGCAGCAACATCCCGTTCGTTGTCCGTGCCGGAAGCCCGGAGGAAACGCAGCTGCCCTGGCCGAAGGTACAGCGCAGGCTTGCCCAGCTGATTCAGGAGGACCGGTTCTATACCGAAGAAGAACAGGAACGTTTTGACAACATCGACCCCATCGCCATCCGGGAAGCCCTGGAGGAAAGAGGGATTGTCAACGGACAGGTGGCAGACCCGGAAAAACTGGACAATGACCCATTTATCCAACAGGTGGTGTCGGATGTAGGGCAGATCGCAGATGCCGAGACAGAGCAGACTTCCGAAGTTTCCATTTCCGATGAGGAATATGACGCAGTTCGCCGCCCAATTCCGCAAAGAACCTCCTATGACCCAGCCGCCCCGGTCTATGCCGTGGGCGATACCGTGTATATCGAGGATGACGCCTATCAGATCACCGAGCTGCGGGAGGACACCGTACAGCTTCTGCCCACCGGGATGGTATATCCCATCTACCGGGCAGAGCGCAAAGAACAGTTCGAGCAGCTGCTTCGGGCAGACCGCCGCAATGCTTACTATACCGAGTTTCTTCCTATTGACCCGGACAAGGCAGATCAGGACTTGCGGGATGTATTGGCTCATGGACTGATGGATGAAGCGGATAAAAAGCAGATTTCCACGCTGCTGCAATCCGGCAGGAGCAACAGCGAGATCGCCTACTGGCTGAGCAGAGCCTATTCCGGTGAGATCGAGACACTGAATCTGGAGACCGGCGATATTGCCGATTACCGTACCACGGCACAGGGCATAGAACTGGAAGTCATGGATGCAGAGGAAAAGCGTCTGGCTATGCTGTATTTCCGCTGGGATGAGGTTGCGCCTTTGCTGCGCGGGATGTATGCCCGTCAGCAGGACGGTTTTGGACAGGAACAGCCCCAACCGGCTACCGAATCCCCGACCTTCCATTCCGAGACCATGGCCGTCTATCCGGGCGATAAGAACAATCTGCCTTATGATGTGGTGGTGGAACGACTGCATATCGAGGAGCCGGAGCCGCCAGCCCCTGTGACTGAGCCGGAGAAAACCTTTGAGGAAGTGCTGGACGAACACCCGGTTTCCATTCAGGTCAATGGCCAGTGGCAGACCTTCCCCAATGCCAAAGCTGCCGAGGAAGCATCTTATGAGGAATACAAGGCTAACCTGCGCCGCAATGCAAAAAACTTCCGCATTACCGATGAGCATTTGGGCGAAGGCGGTCCGAAAGCCAAGTTCCAGGCAAATGTCAATGCGATTCGTTTGCTGAAAGAGCTGGAAGCTGCCGGACAGCAGGCAAGCCCCGAACAGCAGGAGGTTCTTTCTCGATATGTGGGCTGGGGCGGTCTCTCTGATGCGTTTGACCCGGAGAAACCGGCATGGGCTTTAGAGTATGCCCAGCTAAAAGAACTGCTGACCCCGGAGGAATATGCCGCCGCCAGAAGCTCTACCCTCAACGCCCATTACACCAGCCCTACGGTCATTCAGGCCATCTATGAAGCGGTGGACCGTATGGGATTTGAGACCGGAAATATTCTGGAGCCGTCTATGGGTGTGGGCAATTTCTTTGGTATGCTGCCGGAGAAAATGCGAAACAGCCGTCTGTACGGCGTGGAGCTGGACCCTGTTTCCGGGCGCATCGCAAAGCAGCTCTATCCCAAGGCGGACATCACAGTAGGCGGCTTTGAGACCACCGATAGGCGTGACTTCTTTGACCTTGCCATCGGCAATGTACCTTTCGGTCAGTATCAGGTCAACGACAAAGCCTACAACAAGCTGAATTTCAGTATTCACAACTACTTTTTCGCCAAGGCACTGGACCAGGTGCGTCCCGGCGGCGTGGTGGCTTTTGTAACCTCCCGCTATACTATGGACGCCAAGGATTCCACCGTGCGCCGCTATCTTGCCCAGCGTGCCGAGCTGCTGGGAGCTATCCGTCTGCCCAATGACGCGTTCAAAAAGAATGCCGGTGCCGAGGTGGTATCGGACATCATCTTCCTCCAAAAGCGGGACCGCCCGCTGGACATCGTGCCGGAATGGACCCAGACCGGACAGACGGAGGACGGGTTTGCCATCAACCGGTATTTTATCGACCACCCGGAAATGGTGCTGGGCAGACAGGAGCCGGTAAGCACTGCTCATGGTATGGACTACACCGTGAACCCCATCGAGGGACTGGAGCTTTCCGACCAGCTGCATGATGCGGTGAAGTATATTCATGGCACTTATCAGGAGGCAGAGCTGCCGGAGCTGGGCGAAGGCGAAGCTATTGACACCTCCATTCCTGCCGACCCCAATGTGAAGAACTATTCCTATGCCATTGTAGACGGGCAGGTGTACTACCGGGAAAACAGCCGTATGGTGCGCCCTGACCTCAACGCCACCGCCGAAGCCCGTGTAAAAGGTCTTGTGGGACTGCGTGATTGTGTGCAGGAACTGATCGACCTTCAGATGGATGCAGCGGTTCCGGACAGCACCATTCGGGAGAAGCAAGCGGAACTGAACCAGCTCTATGACAGCTTTTCTGCCAAATACGGTCTCATCAATGACCGTGCAAACCGTCTGGCCTATGCAGACGATTCTTCCTATTACCTGCTCTGTGCGCTGGAAGTCATCGACGAGGACGGTAAACTGGAACGTAAGGCAGATATGTTCACCAAGCGGACCATCAAGCCCCATCAGGCGGTGGCTGTGGTGGATACGGCAAGTGAAGCACTGGCGGTGTCCATCTCGGAAAAAGCCTGCGTGGATATGGGCTATATGAGCCAGCTTACCGGAAAAACAAAAGAAGAACTGGCCGGAGAACTGCAAGGCGTGATCTTCCGTGTACCGGGACAGTTAGAGCAGGACGGATCGCCCCATTATGTGACTGCCGATGAATACCTTTCCGGCAATGTACGCCGCAAACTGCGTCAGGCGCAGCGGGCGGCACAGCAGGACCCTTCTTTTGCAGTCAATGTGGAAGCTCTTACCGCCGCCCAGCCCAAAGACCTGGATGCGTCGGAGATCGAGGTGCGTCTGGGCGCTACCTGGATTGACAAGGAATATATCCAGCAGTTTATGTATGAGACCTTTAATACCCCGTTTTATCTCCAGCGCAGTATCGAGGTCAACTATTCGTCCTTTACCGCTGAATGGCAGATCAAGGGGAAATCTTCCGTATCCTACAACGATGTGGCAGCCTACACCACCTACGGAACCAGCCGTGCCAATGCCTACAAGATTTTGGAGGATTCCTTAAACCTGCGGGATGTCCGTATCTATGACACCATAGAGGACGCAGACGGAAAAGAGCGCCGCGTGCTGAACGCCAAGGAGACCACCCTGGCTGCTCAAAAACAGCAGGCGATCCGGGAAGCCTTTAGGGACTGGATCTGGAGAGACCCGGAGCGCCGCCAGACTTTGGTGCGCCAGTACAACGAAGAAATGAACTCCACCCGTCCCCGTGAGTATGATGGCAGCCATATCACTTTTGGCGGCATGAACCCGGCCATTACCCTGCGGGAACACCAGAAAAGCGCCATCGCCCATGTGCTGTATGGAGGAAATACCCTGTTGGCACATGAAGTAGGCGCAGGCAAAACTTTTGAGATGGTAGCTGCTTCGATGGAAGCCAAACGCCTGGGACTGTGCCAGAAATCTCTCTTTGTGGTTCCAAACCATCTGACCGAGCAGTGGGCGTCGGAGTTTCTGCGTCTCTATCCTTCCGCCAATATCTTAGTCACCACCAAAAAGGACTTTGAGACCCATAACCGAAAGAAGTTCTGCGCCCGTATTGCGACCGGTGACTACGACGCCATCATCATGGGACACAGCCAGTTTGAGCGTATCCCCATCAGCCGGGAGCGTCAGGAACGGCTTCTCTATGAACAGATCGACGAGATCACTGAGGGGATTGCAGAGGTACAGGCCAGTGGCGGCGAGCGTTTTACCGTCAAGCAGCTGGAGCGTACCAAGAAATCGTTGGAGGCCAGACTGGAAAAGCTGCAAGCCGAGGGGCGAAAAGACGATGTGGTAACCTTCGAGCAGCTGGGTGTGGACCGTTTGTTTGTGGACGAGGCCCACAACTATAAAAACCTGTTTCTATACACAAAAATGCGGAATGTGGCTGGTCTTTCCACATCGGACGCGCAGAAATCCTCCGATATGTTTGCCAAGTGCCGCTATATGGATGAGATCACCGGAAACCGTGGCGTGATCTTTGCCACCGGCACACCGGTCAGCAACTCCATGACCGAGCTTTACACCATGCAGCGTTACCTTCAGTATGAACGCCTGCAAGAACTGAACATGACCCACTTCGACTGCTGGGCTTCCCGATTTGGGGAGACCGTCACAGCATTGGAGCTGGCACCGGAAGGCACCGGCTACCGGGCAAGAACGAGATTCAGCAAGTTCTTTAATCTGCCGGAGCTGATGAACCTGTTCAAAGAAGTGGCGGACATCAAGACCGCCGACCAACTGAACCTGCCCACCCCGGAGGTGGAATACCACAACATCGTGGCGCAGCCTACCGAACATCAGCAGGAAATGGTCAAGGCCCTTTCGGAGCGCGCATCGCTGGTACACAGCGGAACCGTTGACCCGTCCCAGGATAATATGCTTAAGATTACCTCGGATGGCCGCAAGCTGGGGCTGGACCAGAGGATCGTCAACCAGATGCTGCCGGATGAACCTGGCACAAAGGTCAATCAGTGCGTGGACAACATCATGCAGATCTGGCGGGATGGCGAAGCTGACAAGCTGACCCAGCTGGTGTTCTGCGACATTTCTACACCGCAGGCAAAAGCTCCTGCAAGCAAGGCGGCGAAAACGCTGGATAATCCACTGCTTCACGCATTGGAAGGCGCTGTGCCTCTGCCGGAGCAGGAACCGGCCTTTACGGTATATGACGATATTCGTCAGAAACTCATTGCTCAGGGAATGCCTGCCGACCAGATCGCTTTTATCCATGAAGCCAACACCGAAGTGCGGAAAAAGGAGTTGTTCTCTAAAGTCCGTACCGGTCAGGTGCGTGTCCTTTTGGGCAGCACCGCCAAGATGGGCGCAGGCACCAATGTGCAGGACCGTCTGGTGGCACTTCATGACCTGGACTGTCCGTGGAGACCGGGAGACCTTGCCCAGCGCAAGGGCCGTATCGAGCGCCAGGGTAACCAGAATCCTCTTGTCCATGTGTACCGCTATGTGACCGAAGGAACCTTTGACGCATACCTCTGGCAGACGGTGGAGAATAAGCAAAAATTCATCAGTCAGATCATGACTTCTAAATCGCCGGTGCGTTCCTGCGATGATGTGGACGAAACGGCGCTTTCCTTTGCCGAGATCAAAGCCCTGTGCGCCGGAGATCCCCGCATCAAGGAGCGTATGGATTTGGATGTGGAGGTATCCCGCCTGAAGCTGATGAAAGCCGACCACCAGAGCAAGCAATATCGTCTGGAGGACCAGCTGCTCAAATACTTCCCGGAGGAGATTGAAAAGCACAAAGGCTTTATCAAGGGCTTTGAATCCGATCTGGAGGTTTTGGCAGCGCACCCGCACCCGGAGGACGGTTTTGCTGGTATGGAAATCCGCGGCGATCTGCTGACCGATAAGGAGAACGCCGGCGCAGCCCTTTTGGATGCCTGCAAGGAGGTCAAAACCTCCGATCCGGTGCAGATCGGCAGCTACCGGGGCTATGCCATATCCGTGGAATTTTCCGCTTGGAAACAGGAGTATACGCTCCTGCTGAAAGGACAGATGACCCACCGGGCAACCCTTGGTACAGACCCTCGCGGAAATCTTACCCGTATCGACAATGCCCTCGCCCAGATGCCCCAGCGTCTGGAGGCGGCAAAGGCCCAGCTGGATAACCTCTATCAGCAGCAGGCTGCCGCAAAGGAGGAAGTCGGAAAGCCATTCCTTTATGAAGAAGAACTGCGAAGCAAAAATGCCCGTCTGGTGGAGCTGGATACTTTGCTCAACATCGACGGAAAGGGACAGGCACACGCCGAGGCTGTTGTTGCCAAAAGCGCACGGCCTTCGGTGCTGGATCATCTGAAACGTCCGGCGACGCCCCGCAGTACAGACAAGAAACCAAAACAGCATGAGGAGGTGCGATAACATGAATACCAATAATCTGAATACAGCCCTTTATGAAAAGATGGCCACTGAGCAGGAAAAATATAGGGACTGGCTGAAAAGCCAGCCCCCGGAAGAAATCCTGCACCACACCTATGAATATACTGTCCGTGAGGATATTGTGATGGCGATGGAGGAGCTGGAGCTGACCGACGCACAGGCCCAGGCGCTTTTGGAATCTCCCTCGCCGCTGGCGGATGTGTACCGCTATTTTGAAAAGCTGGAGACCGGCTATATGGATATGATCCGGGACAGCATTGAGAACCGTGCCGACGATGTGTGCAGAGCTAAAGAGGAACTGCGAACAACACCAATCTATCCCCATTCAGCTGCCTATGCGAGAGAACATGGGGAGCTGGAGCAGTACCGAGCTTCCAACAATGTAAATCTCCAATGCAAGGAGTCCATTGAAGCGGCGGTGCGGGAACACTTCGACGGAATGTATCTCAGCCACGATGCGGCAAAGGGTGTGATCGAGACCTATGGCATGGAGCGTGTATCTATGGTTCTGTCTAACACGATCCAGCTTCAGGACTGGGATGGGCGCTACTCCCGACGCAACAAAGAATGGGCCAAGACCATTCCTAATGATAATCCCGAAACCGTCCGTTGTGGTTATGCCTTAAACAGCCACCCTGCTGTGCTGGATGGTTTTATTGATCTGGTGCGTGAAGAACAGCAGCGCAGCCGTACCCAGAGAGAAAA
>OHQX01000399.1_pt1 | contig 19846 bp, 8 predicted proteins | sample 1578251 | NCBI WGS metagenome assembly OHQX01 (sample SAMEA3879507, study PRJEB24766) | human gut metagenome | biome: human-associated habitat; feature: feces | place: USA | collected 1985/1987
TTTATCATGTCCGGACCGGTCGTTTTGTGATTCATTCGCTGTTGGTAGACGGTGTTGCCAACAGGGCTTCGGTATGGGCTTTGTATATGGACGATAAGAACAGGCTCTATGTAGGTACGGAAGACGGGCTTTTATTGTATAACCGTCAGACAGGTATATGCGTTAAATTATCAGCAGCACATTATTTAAATGAGAAAAGACAACCTTTCATTCGTGCGATTGCTCAGACAAAAGATGGAACGATATGGCTGGGGACCAGTAATATGGGAGTTTGCAGAGTAGTTGAATCTGCTTCCGGAGGTATCTCCGTAGAAAATGGATATGAGCAGAAGATGAACATGGAATATCGTTCGGTACGTTCGTTGCTGGCATCTTCGGATGGGAATTTATATATAGGATATACGGATGGCTTTGCCATCCTGTCTCCACGACAGAACACGATCAGTGCCCGTTATACCACGAATGACGGACTGTGCAGTAATTTTATCGGCTGCATAGCGGAAGACAGCGAAGGGCATATCTGGCTGGGAAGCAACTCCGGCATATCGCGGTATGGTCGTCGTCAGCATCTCTTTTACAATTACTACATAGCAGGTAGTAACCGTTCTGCCTTATTCAGTGACAAGACTTTGTTTTTCGGAAATAATCAGAGTCTGACTTATTTCAATCCGGAGGATATAAATGCCTATCCGACCAACGGACGGGTGTTAATAACCGGTTTGGAAGTGGATAACCATCCTGTCGGGACTGGAGAAAAGATTAATAATCAGATCATCCTCAATCAATTCATCCCTTTTACGGATCGCATTGTACTGGATAATGATAACAAAGATTTCTCCTTGACTTTCAACAACCTGTCCTACTCGGACGAACAACAAAAATATAATTACCGGCTTTTGCCTTATCAGGGGAATTGGCTGATTTCTGATGAGGGAGAGAAAGCCTCGTATACCAACCTCCCAGCCGGTGAGTATGTATTTGAAGTGAAGAATATACATCCGAACGGTCAGACAGGGGCGGTGACTTCGCTGAAGATCATAATTCTACCTCATTGGAGTCAGACTTTTGCTTTCCGGCTTTTCGTTTCCCTGTTATTGTTGGGAGGAGTGGCTTATGGAGTACGGTTGATCAGACTACGGCAGAAACGGATGGAACACGAAATGCAGATGAAGCATGAACTGTTGACGGTCAGTATGGAGCGTGAGAAAGAACGTCAGATACGTGTGGAACGCGAGAACTTCTTTACGGGCGTTGCCCACGAACTGCGTACTCCGCTGACTTTAATCCTTGCCCCGTTACAGGAATTGATGAAACAGTGCAATCCATTGGATGACTTTTATAAGAAATTGCAGGTCATGTATAAGAATGCGGCCTCACTGCACACCTTGGTCGATCAGTTGCTTTATGTACAAAAGATAGAGGCCGGGATGGTCAGACTCCAGTTATCCGAGACTGATTTGGTACAGTTGGTCTGCAATGTGTCGGAACCGTTCCGGCAGATGGCTGAAATCAAAGGTTTGCAATTTGATATTGATTTGCCCGAAGGGAAGTTCCTGTATTGGGTAGATGAGGGAAAGATCGCTTCGGCCGTGCAAAACCTTCTTTCAAATGCGTTTAAGTATACCCCTTCGGGAGGGCGTGTCTTGCTTTCTGTCTCTCATCTGATGAAAAGTGGGCAGGGTTATTGCCGGATCACCGTTTCGGATACAGGTGCAGGGATTCCGGAATGGTTGCAGAAACATGCTTTTGAATCGTTCGTAACGGGAGATAATGTACCTGAGATGTCAACGAAGGCAGGAATAGGATTGCATATTGTGAAGAACACGATGGACCTGCATCATGGATTGGTAACGCTGAAGAGTGTGCCGGACGAAGGAAGTATCTTTGCCCTTTATATTCCCGAAGGCAAAGAGCATTTTGCAAAAGATTCTTATGAACTTATTGACAGCCATCAGGGAAAAACAAAGCAAAATGAAGAGCTGAAACCGGAACCGTTTCTTCCAATACCGGAAAACAAAATACAGGAAACAGCGGCTAAAAAGAGTCTGCTGATCATCGAAGATAATGAAGATGTCCGCGAATATATCCGGAGCTTATTCATTTCCAGATATGCCGTCAGTGAAGCTTGCAATGGTGAGGAAGGGGTGCGGATAGCCAAAGAACAGTTGCCCGATCTTATTATCTCGGATGTAATGATGCCCGTAAAGGACGGCTTTACTTGTTGCAGGGAAATTCGTATGCAGCAGGAAACCGCGCATATTCCTATCTTGATACTGACTGCCAGAGCAGAAGATGCTGACATCCTGCAAGGCTGTAATAGCGGAGCGGATGATTATATGATGAAACCCTTTAATCCGGAGATATTAAAGACCAAAGTGGATAACCTGATTTTGCAGCGTGAGCGATTGAAGCGGATTTATACGAAAGCCCTGATGCTGAAACAGGAATCGGAAGAGGGGGAGAAAGAAGATGCCTTCTTGCAACAACTGATTCATATCATAGAAGCTAACCTTTCCAATGCGGACTTTAATGTAAAAATGTTGGCGGAGCAACTGAATATGAGTCAGCCTACCTTGTACCGGAAGGTGAAACAGCGCAGTGATTTGTCTGTTATAGATATGATTCGCAGTATACGTATAAGCAAGGCGGCGACATTGATTCTGGAGAATCGCTATTCTATTCAGGAAATTTCGGAAATGGTTGGTTATTCCGATACCCGTACTTTGCGCAAGCACTTCATGGAGCAGTTCGGCGTATCTCCTTCTAAATATATGGGTAGTACTGATCGATAACCTACAAGTCGATATTATATAGTTTCAGCTTATTATATAATGTCTTCCGGTCGATATTCAGTAATTGTGCCGCTTTGCTCTTGTTATTTCCGGTTTGGCGCAATGCCTCCAGAATGTGTTCTTTCTCTGTTTCTTCGTTGCGTAGCGCCATGCTTGCGGAACAAACGGTACTTGTTTCCAGTAATTCGGTCCCTAATTCAAGAAGAGTGATGAAACTTCCTTGTGCCAGTAAAGTCGCTCTTTTTACGATATTCTTCATTTGGCGTAAGTTGCCCGGCCAGTGATAATTGAGTAAGGCTTGTGAGGCTTTCGAGTCAAAACCGATCAGATGCTTGTCCAGTTCCTTGTTTGCCTGATCGAGGAAGAAGTTGGCAAACAACAGGATATCCTCTTTCCGTTCTTTCAGGTCGGGCATCCGCAGGGTAAATTCATTGATGCGATGGAAAAGGTCTTCACGGAAAGTACCTTTCTCGATAGCCTGTTCCAGATTCTCGTTGGTGGCGGATACCAGACGGATATCAACCGATACCTCTTGCGTGGAACCGACCGGACGAATCTTTCTCTCTTGCAAGGCACGGAGAAGTTGTATCTGTACCTCGTAACTGAGATTTCCTATTTCATCCAGGAAGATAGTGCCTCCATTGGCGGCAACGAACGCTCCGGTCTTGTCCGTCAGTGCTCCTGTAAAAGAGCCCTTCACATGGCCGAAAAACTCGGATGCAGCTAATTCTTTGGGAATCGAACCGCAGTCTACCGCGATAAACGGCTTGTCATTCCGTTTGCTCAGTTGATGGATGCGGTGCGCCACATACTCTTTCCCCGTTCCGCTGGAACCGTTGATCAGTACGGACATATTGGTGGGAGCTACCAGACCTACATAATTATAGAGTTGCTTGGCGGCATCACTTTCTCCTTCCAGATAAGCATGATGGGCTTCGGTGGCATTTCCGGACGAGGCGGAAGAACCTTTCTTTGCAGAAGTTTTGGCTGCGGTATGCGTAGTCGGTGCTTCTTTCGCTTGCAAAGCTTCCGACATCTTTTTGAGTAGTTCCTCCGGATTTACCGGTTTGGCAACATAGTCGCGTGCTCCCAGTTTCATCGCCTGCACTGCCGATTGGATATCGGCATAACCGGTCATGATGATCAAAGGAATATCGATTCCTTTTTCGTTCATCCATTTCAGAAGATCGATTCCGTCGTGATCCGGTAAGCGTAAATCGGATAGGATTAAGTCTGCCCCTTGTCCTTCAATGTGCTTCTGGGCACGGGCAATGTTACTGACTGACGACACTTCAAACCCTTTTTTACTTAGCCAGGTTTTCAGCATCATTCCGAAAGTGATATCGTCTTCTATTATTAATATGGATTTCATCATACTCTCTTTTGCCTCTTTTAATGCTACAAAGGTAAGAGGATTTGGGCGAAAGTAGTATATTTGCAAACTTAAATTAAATAAAAGTGTTATGAAAAAGATTGCATACTTACTATTAACCATATCGTTTTGCGGACTTACGGCCTGCAAAACCGGAACAAAAAAAGGAGGAAATATGGACAACGAAACGTTGGTAAAGATTGAAACGACCTTGGGAGACATCAAGGTTAAGTTGTATAATGAGACGCCGAAACATCGTGATAATTTCATTAAGCTGGCGGAAGACGGCGTTTATGAAGGAACGCTGTTCCACCGTGTTATCAAAGACTTTATGATTCAGGCAGGTGACCCGGATTCAAAGAATGCACCGAAAGGAAAGATGCTGGGTGCAGGAGATGTGGGTTACACCCTTCCGGCCGAATTTGTTTATCCGAAGTATTTTCACAAAAAAGGCGCTTTGTCTGCTGCCCGTCAGGGAGACAATGTCAATCCGAAGAAAGAATCATCCGGCTGCCAGTTCTACATTGTGACAGGCAAGGTGTACAACGACTCTACATTGCTGGGCATGGAAAGCCAGATGAATGAGAATAAGATCAATGTTATTTTCAATACGTTGGCTCAGAAGCATATGAAAGAAATCTATAAGATGCGGAAGGAAAACGATGAAAACGGTTTGTATGAATTGCAGGAGAAGCTTTTTGCAGAGGCGGAGGCAGAAGCTGCCAAGCAACCGGAATTCCACTTTACGCCGGAACAGATCGAAGCTTATACGACTGTAGGAGGTACTCCTCATCTGGACGGTGAGTATACGGTTTTCGGTGAAGTAATCGAAGGCATGGACATCGTGGATAAGATTCAGCAGGTGAAAACCGACCGTAGCGATCGCCCCGAAGAGGACGTGAAGATTGTAAAAGTAGAAGTACTAGATTAAGTAGAATGAAGATCAATAGGCATATTCTGGACAATGGGTTACGTCTGGTACATTCGCAGGACGAAAGTACGCAGATGGTTGCCCTTAATATATTATATAATGTGGGAGCTCGCGACGAAGATCCCGAACATACCGGTTTTGCCCATTTGTTCGAACACCTGATGTTCGGAGGTTCGGTGAACATTCCCGATTATGATATGCCGCTGCAACTGGCAGGCGGCGAGAATAATGCCTGGACCAATAATGACATAACCAATTACTACCTCACTGTACCCCGGCAGAATGTAGAGACCGGCTTTTGGCTGGAATCCGACCGTATGCTGAGCCTTGATTTCAGTGAACGGAGTCTGGAAGTACAGCGTGGAGTAGTAATGGAAGAATTCAAGCAGCGTTGCCTGAATCAGCCTTACGGAGACGTTGGTCATCTTTTGCGTCCCTTGGCATATCGGGCGCATACTTATCAGTGGCCTACCATCGGAAAAGATTTGTCGCACATAGCCAATGCGACGCTGGAAGAGGTGAAAGCATTCTTCTTCCGTTTTTATGCGCCGAACAATGCAGTGCTGGCCGTAACGGGAAATATCTCTTTTGAGGAAGCAGTCGCATTGACGGAAAAATGGTTTGGTCCCATCCCTCGCAGGGAGGTTCCTCAACGGAATCTGCCGCAGGAACCGGAGCAGACAGAAGAACGACGGTTGATAGTAGAGCGTAACGTACCCCTTGATTCACTATTCATGGCGTATCATATGTGTAGTCATGATCATCCGGATTATTACGCTTTTGATATATTGTCGGATTTGTTGAGCAACGGACGTTCCAGTCGTCTGAATCAACGCCTGGTACAGCAAAAACAACTGTTTTCAAGTATCGACGCTTATATTTCCGGTAGTGTGGATGCCGGATTGTTCCATATCTCAGGCAAACCCGCGGCAGGTGTTTCGCTGGAACAAGCGGAAGCGGCCGTACGTGAAGAACTGGAACGTTTGCAGCAAGAACCTGTTGACGAACAGGAACTGGAAAAAGTGAAGAATAAATTCGAATCGACGCAGATATTCGGCAATATCAATTATTTGAATGTCGCTACCAATCTTGCGTGGTTTGAACTGTTGGGCAGGGCGGAAGATCTGGAAAAGGAGGTAGAGCGTTATCGCGCCGTTACTGCCGGACAATTGCAAAAGGTAGCTCAGTCTGCTTTCCGCAAGGAGAATGGAGTGATACTTTATTATAAGAAACAAATATCCTGACTTCTCCTTATCGGCGGGATATTTATTGGAGGCAACGGCGGGATGCGGAGTTGCCGGAATATGCGATTAACTACAGAAAAATAAATGAGAAATATCTATAGTATATATAAGGAGCATTACAAAGCACTGATTTCTCTCGGATTGCCCATTGTAATCGGGCAAATAGGAGTTATTGTGCTGGGGTTTGCCGATACGTTGATGATCGGTCATCATAGTACGATAGAACTGGGTGCTGCTTCCTTCGTTAATAATGTATTCAATCTGGTGATTATTTTCAGTACGGGCTTCTCGTACGGGCTGACCCCTATCGTGGGAGGTTTGTATGGAACTCATCAGTATGCTTCGGCGGGGCAGGCGTTGCGTAACAGCCTGCTGGCAAATTTGTTGGTGGCATTCTTGCTTACTATCGGTATGACTGTCCTTTATTTTAATGTGGGAAATCTGGGACAGCCGGAAGAACTTATTCCCCTGATAAAACCTTATTATCTGGTTCTGCTGGCTTCGCTCGTATTTGTGATGCTGTTCAATGGCTTCAAGCAGTTTACGGATGGAATTACGGATACTAAGACCGCTATGTGGATATTGCTTGGCGGAAATGTGCTGAATATTATCGGCAATTATATCCTGATATACGGAAAGCTGGGCTTGCCGGAAATGGGCTTGCTGGGGGCAGGTATCAGTACGCTGTTCTCGCGTATCATGATGGTAGTCGTTTTTATCATAGTCTTTATGCGGAGTCCGCGTTTTCTTCGTTTTAAGCTCGGCTTCTATCGTCTGGGATGGTCGAAGGCTATATTCGGACGTTTGAATTCGCTGGGTTGGCCGATTGCTTTTCAGATGGGAATGGAGACAGCTTCGTTCAGTCTGAGTGCGGTGATGATTGGCTGGCTGGGTACCATTGCGCTGGCTTCTCATCAGGTCATGCTGGCTATTTCTCAGTTTACGTTTATGATGTATTACGGGATGGGAGCAGCTGTGGCTGTCCGTGTGAGTAACTTTAACGGGCAGGGCGATATACTCAATGTACGTCGTTCGGCTTATGCCGGTTTTCATTTGATGATGGCGTTGGGTGTTGTGCTTTCTTCCATCGTATTCCTCTGCCGCAATTATCTGGGAGGTTGGTTTACCGATAGTACCGAAGTGGCGGCTATGGTAACTTCGCTTATCCTTCCGTTCCTTGTATATCAGTTTGGAGATGGATTGCAGATAACCTTTGCCAATGCCTTGCGTGGAATCTCAGATGTAAAACTGATGATGCTGATTGCCTTCATTGCTTATTTCCTTATTTCGCTTCCGGTCGGCTATTTTTGCGGATTCGTGTTGGAGTGGGGGATCATAGGTGTCTGGATGGCATTTCCTTTTGGGTTGACCAGTGCCGGTCTGATGTTATGGTGGCGTTTCCATCACAAGACGAAACTACCGCCTTCCATTCAAAATTCATAATTTAAAATCTTAATTGCCTATGGCTTCCTTTCGCTCCACCAAACTGAAAATAACCATCGGCTATATATTGCTGCTGGCGATTCTTCTTTTTTCTCTGGTGTTTGTGCATCAGGAGATGGAGACGCTGTCGGCTGCGGACGATCAGCAGAATCTGCGGACAGACAGTCTGCTGAGTCTTCTCCATGAGAAAGATCAGAATACCCTTCAGATGCTGCGGGTGCTGAGCGAGGCGAATGATAGCTTGCTTTCCGCCTCGGAGATTGAAGAAATCATATCAGAACAGCAGGACTCGGTGATTACTCAGCAACGGGTACAACACCGGGTTATTACCAAACGCGATTCTCTGATCACTACCCCGAAGAAGAAAGGCTTCTTCAAACGATTGGGGGAAGTGTTCGCGCCTTCTAAGAAAGATACTGCCGTGCTGGTCAATACTTCTCTGGAAATTGCCACCGATACGATATTGGAACCTGTCAAGTCGGCGGACTCCCTTCAGCATAAGATTCGCATGGCTACCGAAGAGAAACGGTTGCAGCGGAGGCGAACGATCCGGCGTACCAGTACGAGGTATCAGCGGATGAATACACAGCTGACCGCAAGAATGGATAGTCTGATAAAAGGATACGAGGAGGAAATGTCTGTGCGTGCCCGTCAGGATGCGGAACTTCAGCAAGAGGTGCGGATGCGTTCGGCTAATATCATTGCCGGGATCGCCATTGGTGCCGTATTCTTATCCGCCTTTTTCCTGATCTTAATTATGCGGGATATTACTCGTAGCAACCGTTATCGGCGTCAGCTCGAAGAAGCGAATAAGCGGGCGGAAGATTTGCTTGTTGCCCGTGAGAAACTGATGCTTGCCATTACCCATGACTTTAAGGCACCATTAGGCTCGATCATGGGATATACGGAACTCTTGTCCCGCTTGACCGAAGATGAACGGCAGCGATTCTATCTGGACAATATGAAAAGTTCTTCAGAGCATTTACTGAAGTTAGTAAGCGACTTGCTTGATTTCCACCGTCTTGACCTCAATAAAGCGGAAGTGAACCGGATTGTTTTTAATCCTGCTCAGCTGTTTGAAGAAATCCGTGTTTGCTTTGAACCTCTGACGGCGGCTAAAGGCTTGGTCTTGCAATGTCATATCGCTCCGGAATTGTCGGAGAAATATATCAGTGATCCTTTACGTATTCAGCAGATAGTGAATAATCTCTTGTCCAATGCGGTGAAATTCACTCAGCAGGGCAAGATCACATTAACTGTTGGTTATAACGCTTCGAAGCTGACAATAGCGGTTGCGGATACCGGCAAAGGGATGGCATCGGAAGATCGGGAACGCATCTTCCAGGAATTTACCCGCCTCCCCGGTGCGCAGGGAGAAGAAGGATTCGGACTGGGATTGTCCATTGTGCATAAGCTGGTTCTTCTGCTTGAAGGTACGATCGATGTACAAAGCACGTTAGGAAAAGGAAGTTGCTTTACTGTCGTGTTGCCACTCTTTCCGGTGGGCAAGTCAATAGTGGAAAATAAACCTTTCGGGAGCAGAATTAAGAAACCATCGAAAGATACGGATGTTTCTCCGGAAGAGACAGATGCCGTACCGGCCATGAAGGTGATCCGTGTGCTTCTGATTGATGATGATAAGATTCAGCTGAACCTGACTGCTGCCATGCTGAAACAGCACAACATCGATGCTGTCTGCTGCGAGCAGTTGGAAGAACTGATAGAGCAACTGCGCTCTTCGACATTTGATGTGCTGCTGACCGATATACAGATGCCTGCTATCAACGGTTTTGATCTGGTCAAATTATTGCGTGCCTCTAACATTCCGCAAGCCCGCAATATTCCTGTTATTGCTGTTACGGCACGCAGCGAAATGGATGAGAAGGCTTTGCATGAACACGGCTTTGCCGGATGCCTGCACAAACCTTTTACGGTGAAAGAATTGCTGGTAACTCTGAATGAAGGACAAAGGTCAGCTGATGAGGCGCATATAACACATGATATGCAATTGATTGCAGATGCGCTACCTAAAGATACTTTATTCAACTTTTCTGCACTGACTGCCTTCTCGGAAGATGATCCGGAAGCGGCGTGTTCTATTATCCGGACTTTTATCGAAGAGACCGGCAAGAATGCCGACCGGATGCAACAGGCATTAACTGACAGGGAGGTGGATGGAATTGCCGCTATGGCTCATAAGCTACTTCCACTTTTTACTTTGATTGGTGCTTCTGAGTCTGTTGCTTCATTAAGATGGCTGGAGTCTTGCCGGGGGGAAGAGTTCTCCGAAGAAGTAGAAAAGACTACGCTGGAAGCTTTGGAGGCGGTGCGTAAAGTTGTTCGTGCTGCTGAGGAGTATAGTCTCGGTTTACATTAAATCTCTCTCGGCAGCTCCTTTGGAACAGCCTATATAGTGCCATGCTTGTGCCACCTTGTTGGCACAGTTGTGCCAAAGGCATGTCACAGTCGTGCCACTGCGGTGGCACAAGCGTGCCAACGTAGTGGCACGGGCATAAGCTCGTAGCACAGTGAGAAGGTGCTGCCTTAACAAGTATCTAACCTTCCGAATGAACGGAATGAACGGGATGAAATTGCGCTAAATGTAACCATAACCTCCGCCTTTTTCACATTTTAGCTCTTGGACAAACCTTTTTTCAAAGTAATTTGTTTACTTTGTATCACTTTTACACTGACACATCCTGCATGAAACGAAAATGGATAAGACGGGTGGGCTGGATATTGCTTACTCCTATAATACTTTTTGTAATACTGATGGTATTACTTTATATACCTCCTGTTCAGAATCTTTTGCGACGGGAGGTTACTGCGTATGCTTCTAAAGCAACCGGAATGCAGATTCAGGTGGAACGGATAGACCTTCGTTTTCCGCTTAATCTGCTGGTACGAGGGGTGGAAGTCATACAGCAGCCGGATACCTTATTGTCTTTGGAAAGCCTGAATGTCCGCGTACAGGCATGGCCGTTGCTCAAAGGAAAAGTAGAAGTTGACGAGGTTACCTTAAGTCAGGTGGCGGTCAATTCTGCCAATCTGATAGAAGGGATGCAGATAAAAGGCGTTTTGGGGCGCTTCTTTCTGCAAAGTCATGGAGTCGATTTATCGAACGAAACGGCAGTTGTCAATCGGACAGAGTTATCCGATACTCATATACAACTTCTGATGACTGATACCACGACCACTCCCAAAGATACGACGGCATCTGCTCCTGTGAACTGGAAGGTGAACCTTCATCAACTGAAGTTGAAGAATGTATCATTCGGTATGAAACTGCCTGCCGACTCCATGAAGATGGCGGCATACATAGGCGAAGCGACCATTGATGACGCCAAAGCGGATTTAAAGAACCAGTTTTATGGATTGAAGCAATTCCTTTTGTCGGGTGCCTCTGCCAGTTATGACACTGGAGAGGCCCAACCGTCGGAAGGTTTTGACGCCTCTCATATGGCAGTCCGGAATATCCGTATCGGATTGGACTCTCTGCTCTACGAAGGCAGAAATATGAACGCTGTGATTCGTGAAATAACGATGGAAGAGCGTTCGGGACTGAGTATTACTTCACTGACAGGGCGGCTCTTTTCGAATGATTCTATCATCCGCATTCCTGAACTGAAACTGCAAACCCCACATTCAGAAATAGACCTGTCCGCCCAGACTTATTGGGAACTCGTAAATATCCCGACGACAGGACGTTTATCCGCCAGCTTTAACGCACATATAGGCAAAGAGGACGTGATGCTTTTTGCCGGCGGACTGCCTCAAACGTTTAAAGAAGCATATCCGTTCCGTCCGTTAGTGATTCGTGCCGGTACGGATGGAAATCTGAAAGAGATGCAGATTTCGCGCTTCACGGTAGACTTGCCGGGAGCTTTCTCGCTAAAGGGGGGAGGAATCCTTGAAAACCTGACGGACAGTCTGACTCGTTCGGGAACTATTGGGCTGGATATGGTTACCCAGAATCTGAACTTCCTGACAGGATTGACCGGAGTCACACCCGATGGCTCTTTGGTAATTCCCGACAGTATGAGTCTCAAGATGAAGATGGAGATGAACGGCCCGCAGTATAAAGCAAAACTCGATCTGAAAGAAGGCAAGGGCAGCATGAATGTAAATGCCGCATTAAATAGTTCGACAGAGGTTTATACGGCCGATCTGAAAATAAACGATCTGCAACTGCATCATTTTCTCCCGAAAGACTCGATTTATGAACTGTCTCTTTCGGCAGATGCCAAGGGCAGAGGGCTGGATGTCATGTCCTTCCATTCTTTAGCCAATCTGAATCTTTCTTTGGACCAGCTTCATTACGCCCGCTATCATCTTTCGAATGTTCATTTGACGGGAAATCTCAAAGGTGCTTTGGCAACGGCTCAGCTTACGAGTGACAATGAACTCTTGAAAATGACGGCGGATGCAGAATATAATTTAGCTCATAGTTATCCGGACGGTAAAGTGACAGTTGACGTTACTCAGCTTGATTTGTACGAACTGGGACTTATGCCCAAGCCAATGAAGCGTCCGTTGGCATTCAATTTTAGTGGAGAGGCACGGCAGAACCGTGTTTTCACTCATTTCACCGCCGGTGATATGAAACTGAATCTGAGTGCCCGTGCCGGTGTATATCCTCTGATTCGTCAGTCTACCCATTTTGTAGATGTGTTGATGAAGCAGGTGGATGAAAAACTCTTGGATCATGCTGCTTTGCGTGAAGCATTGCCATCGGCTATTTTCTCTTTCTCAGCAGGAAAGGAGAATCCGTTGGCATACTATATGGCAATGAAGAATATATCGTTCCATGATGCTTCCATGAAATTCGGCACTGCTCCCGATTGGGGAATCAACGGAAAAGCAGCCATCCATGCTTTGAAAGTGGATACCTTGCAACTGGATACGGTCTTTTTCACCGTCAAACAAGATACTACCCGTATGAACCTCCGCGCCGGAGTAATCAACGGACCGAAGAATCCCCAGTTTTCCTTCTCCACTATTCTGACAGGTGAGATTCGCGACCGCGATGCCGAGCTGTTGGCAGAATATAAGAACGAAAAGGGGAAAACCGGTGTGTTGCTCGGAGTCAATGCCCGTCCGCTGGTTGGGGGACGTGGAAAAGGGGATGGACTGGCCTTTACACTGATTCCGGAAGAACCGATTATTGCGTTCCGTAAATTCCATTTCAACGAAGATCATAACTGGATTTATCTGCACAAGAATATGCGCGTGTATGCCAATGTGGATATGTGGGATGATGAAGGCATGGGATTCCGTGTGCATTCGGTACAGGGAGATACGGTTTCTTTGCAGAATATCGATGTCGAAATCAGGAGAATCCGCTTGGATGAAATAACGAGCGTACTGCCTTACTTCCCCGAAATCACCGGATTGTTCTCGGCAGAAGCACACTATATACAGACCGAAAAGGACCTTCAGCTCTCTGCGGAAGCATCCATTGATGAACTGACTTATGAACGCCAGCGCATTGGTGACATTACTTTGGGGGCTACATGGCTGCCGGGCGAACAGGGAAAACAATACCTCAACGCTTATCTGAATCATGATAAGGTAGAAGTGCTGATAGCAGATGGCAAGCTGCTCCCTACCTCGACGGGAAAGGATAGCCTGGAAGTAAATACGACGTTGGAACACTTCCCGCTTCGTATTGCCAACGCCTTTATTCCCGACGAGCTGGTTACGCTTGCCGGTGATATGGACGGTGACCTGAATATAACAGGCAGTACCGAGCAGCCATTGATAAACGGTGAACTGATACTGGACAGCGTATCTGTCCTGTCACGCCAGTATGGTGCTAACTTCCTGTTTGATAACCGCCCTGTGCAGTTGAAGAACAATCGTCTGATATTTGATAAGTTCGCCATTTACACCACGGGAAAGAATCCGTTTACGATCGACGGTTATGTCGATTTCCGTGATATGTCCCGACCGATGGCGAGTCTGAATCTGCTGGCGGAAAACTATACCTTGTTGAATGCGAAGCGTACTCGCGAAAGCCTTGTCTACGGAAAAGTCTTTGCGGACTTGCGGGCAACCATAAAAGGCCCGTTGGACGGGCTGAATATGCGTGGAAACCTGAATCTGCTGGGCAATACGGATGTCTCGTATGTACTGACCGATTCACCGCTGACCGTACAGGATCGTCTGGGAAGTCTGGTGACATTTACTTCATTTAGTGATACCACCACAGTTGTCCGTCAGGAAGTGCCTACCGTATCTTTAGGTGGATTGGATATGCTGATGATGGTTCATATCGACCCTTCAGTCAGGGTGAAAGTGGACTTGGATGCCAGTGACAATCGTATCGAACTGGAAGGCGGCGGCGATCTTTCGATGAAATACACTCCACAGGGAGACCTGACATTGACCGGACGTTACACACTGAGCGGTGGACTGATGAAGTATTCTCTGCCTATCATTGCAGTCAAGGAATTTGCCATCGATAACGGCAGCTATGTAGATTGGACCGGAAACCCGATGGACCCCATGCTGAACTTCAAGGCAACCGATCGTATCCGCGCTTCCGTATCCGAAGGAGAGAACGGAGGAACGAGAATGGTTAACTTTGACGTTTCCATTGTCGTAAAGAACCGGCTGGACAACCTGTCTTTTGCTTTCGACGTAGCGGCCCCGGAAGATGCGACCATACAGAATGAACTGACAGCAATGGGAGCGGAAGAACGTGGGAAACAGGCACTTTATATCATGTTGATGAAAACCTATCTCGGTACCGGACCGATCGGCGGTGGAGGCGGCGGACTTGGCAAGCTGAATATGGGTTCTGCCCTGAACTCCGTACTGAGCAGTCAGATAAACTCACTGATGGGTAACCTGAAGAATGCCAGCGTCTCTGTGGGTGTCGAAGATCATGACGCCTCGGATACCGGCGGCAAGCGTACGGATTACAGTTTCCGTTATTCGCAGCGCCTCTTCAACAACCGCTTCCAGATTGTAATCGGCGGTAAGGTATCTACGGGCGAGAATGCGACGAATGATGCCGAATCCTTCATTGACAACATCTCTCTGGAATATCGTCTGGACCGTACGGGAACCCGTTATGTCCGTTTGTTCTACGACAAGAACTATGAGAGTGTACTCGAAGGGGAAATTACGGAAACCGGAGTCGGTCTGGTACTTCGCAAGAAACTGGATAAACTCAGTGAACTGTTCATCTTTAAGAAAAAGAAGTAAGAATGAAAGATATACGTATTAACATATTAGCAGGCTGTCTTATAGGTATAGTGTTGTTCTCAGCGTGTTCGGTGACGAAACATCTGCCCGAAGATGAAATACTCTATACCGGAGGAAAAACGGTGATTGTCAATAAATCATCGACACGGGTTGGTGAAACTGCTTTGACGGAAATCAATGCGGCGCTTGCCAAAACTCCCAGTACTACCCTGTTAGGAGGTTTTCTGCCTATTCCTTTTAAAATGTGGATGTATAACGACTTCGTGAAATACAAGAAAGGATTCGGTAAGTGGATGTTTAACCGCTTTGCCGCCAATCCGCCTGTATTTATTTCCACTGTCAATCCCGAAGTACGTGTCAAGGTGGCCACTAACCTGCTCCGTGATTACGGATATTTCAATGGAAAGGTGACTTACGAGACTTTGGTCGATAAGAAAGATAGCCTGAAAGCAAGTCTGCTCTATACGGTAGATATGAAGAACCCTTATTTCATTGATACTGTGTATTATCAGCGTTTCACTCCCCAGACTCTGAAGATCATGGAACGCGGACGCCGTATGTCTTATATCACCCCCGGCGAACAGTTCAATGTGGTGGATTTGGATGAAGAACGTTCCCGTATCAGTACCCTTTTGCGTAATCGGGGATATTTCTACTTCCGTCCGGACTATATGACTTATCAGGCAGATACGACCTTGGTTCCCGGCGGACATATCAGTCTTCGTCTGATTCCTCTTCCGGGATTACCGGCTGCCGCTCAACGTTCTTATTATGTAGGAGATGCTTCGGTCTATCTCTTCGGAAAGAATGGCGAGGCACCTAATGACAGTATCTTGTACAAGAATCTGAATATCCACTATTATGATAAATTGCAGGTCCGTCCGAATATGCTCTATCGATGGATGAACTATCAGCAGTTTGTACGGAGCAAACAGATGAGGGCTTCCAACCGTACCCGCCTTTATAGCCAGTATCGGCAGGAACAGGTGCAGGAGAAATTGAGTCAGCTCGGTATATTCAGCTATATGGATATGCAATATGCTCCCCGAGATACGACAGCGGCTGTCACTATGCAGGCTACATTTGCCAAACCGTTGGATGCGGAACTGGAACTGAATGTAGTAACGAAAAGTAATGACCAGACTGGTCCCGGTGCATCTTTCGGTGTCACCCGTAATAATGTATTCGGAGGTGGTGAAAGCTGGAACGTAAAACTGAAAGGCTCTTATGAATGGCAGACCGGAGGCGGTGAGAAGAGTTCACTGATGAACAGTTGGGAAATGGGGCTTTCTACCTCTCTGACTTTCCCGAGAGTCGTGTTCCCGCATCTGGGTAAACGGGAGTTTGACTTCCCTGCCACGACGACGTTCCGTCTGTATATCAACCAGCTGAACCGGGCAAAGTATTACAAACTGCTATCCTTTGGCGGCAATGCCACCTATGATTTCCAGCCCTCCCGTACCAGCCGGCATAGTATTACTCCTTTTAAACTGACATTTAATGTCTTGCAGCATCAGTCTGCGGAATTTAAAGAGATAGCTGAAGCTAATCCTGCACTGTATGTCAGTCTTAGGAATCAGTTTATTCCGGCGATGGAATATACGTATACGTATGACAATGCTTCGGTTCGCAGGATAAAGAACCCTATCTGGTGGCAGTCTACCGTCACTTCGGCGGGTAATATCACTTCCCTTATTTACCGTGCTTTTGGCAAGCCGTTCAATGAAGAAGATAAAAGTTTATTAGGCGCTCCGTTTGCACAGTTTGTGAAGTTGAATACGGAGTTGCGTCATTTGTGGAACATAGATAAGAATAATGCGATAGCCAGTCGGGTGGCAGTAGGTGCACTGTTTACTTATGGCAACGCTACGATAGCTCCCTATAGTGAACAATTTTATGTAGGTGGTGCCAATAGTATCCGCGCTTTTACAGTGCGCAGCGTCGGTCCGGGCGGTTATCATCCGGAAGAGGGAAAATATTCCTATCTGGATCAGACAGGAACCTTCCGCTTTGAGGCGAATGTGGAATATCGTTTCCGTATTTTCAAGAGCTTTTGGGGAGCTACCTTTCTGGATGCAGGAAATGTGTGGTTGTTGCGCAAAGACAGAAAGCTTTTGGCTGATGGAAAAGAAGCACGTCCCGATTCACAACTGCGTCTGAAGACTTTCCCTAAGCAAATAGCTTTGGGAACCGGTGTCGGTATCCGTTATGATATGGATATTCTCGTATTCCGTCTCGACTTCGGTATTCCTCTGCATCTGCCTTATGATACGGATCGTAGCGGCTATTATAATGTAACCGGAGCTTTCTTTAAGAATCTGGGAATACATTTTGCTATCGGTTACCCGTTCTAATGAATGATTTTTGTACGATTTTAGTGAATAATGATTGATATTTGTCCTGTTGGATTCAACTATTTTTGTAAATTTGCAACGAAATCTGATGCCATTGACATCACTAACCTTTTAATATTACACAATTTATGAAACCAACTTTATTCTTATTGGCAGCCGGTATGGGTAGCCGTTATGGAGGCTTGAAGCAATTGGACGGACTGGGTCCTAACGGCGAAACTATTATGGATTACTCTATCTATGATGCTATCAACGCAGGATTTGGTAAGCTTGTATTTGTAATCCGCAAAGATTTTGAACAGGATTTCCGCGAAAAGATTATTTCTAAATACGAAGGCCATATTCCTTGCGAACTGGTATTCCAGTCTATCGATGATCTTCCGGAAGGCTTCACTTGTCCGGCAGACCGTACCAAACCATGGGGTACAAATCATGCGGTAATGATGGGAGCTGATGTGATTAGTGAACCGTTTGCGGTAATCAACTGCGATGACTTCTATGGTCGTGACTCGTTCCAGGTAATGGGCAAATTCCTGTCTGCTCTTCCCGAAAATTCCAAGAATGTTTATTCAATGGTAGGTTTCCGTGTAGGAAATACGTTGAGCGAAAGCGGTACGGTATCTCGTGGTATCTGCAGTACAGATGCTAACAACTTGCTGACTTCTGTAGTGGAACGTACGAAGATCCAACGTCTGGACGGTGAAGTAAAATACATTGATGATAACGGTGAATGGACAGCTACTCCTGATACGACTCCGGTTAGTATGAACTTCTGGGGTTTTACTCCCGACTATTTTGCTTACAGCGAAGAGTTCTTTAAGACTTTCCTGAGCGATCCGAAGAACATGGAAAACCTGAAGAGCGAATTCTTTATCCCGCTGATGGTGGATAAATTGATTAACGACGGAACTGCAACTGTGGAAGTTCTGGATACTACCAGCAAATGGTTTGGTGTAACTTATCCGGAAGACCGTCAGAGCGTAGTGGACAAGATTCAGGCATTGGTAGATGCCGGTGAATACCCTGCTAAATTGTTCTAAAGAAAAGCTTTTGATAAAGATCAGGAAGCAGTCATTCATGAGAATGACTGCTTTTTTTGTCTTTCATAACGGATAATACTGCCCTTTATCCAATAATTATTCATTATCTTTGCAATCCAAAATCTTATAAATCAGAGACAGAAGTGATTTCAGTAGAAGGATTATCAGTAGAATTTAATGCGACACCGCTCTTTGCGGATGTCAGCTATGTGATCAATAAAAAAGACCGCATCGCTTTGGTCGGCAAGAATGGTGCGGGCAAATCGACTATGCTGAAAATATTGGCAGGTCTGCAAACACCGACCCGCGGAGTGGTAGCCGTCCCCAAAGATGTAACAATCGGCTATCTGCCGCAAGTCATGATCCTTTCGGATGTCCGCACGGTGATGGAGGAAGCAGAACTCGCTTTCGAGCACATTTTCGAACTTCAGGCAAACCTTGAACGGATGAATCAGCAGCTTGCCGACCGCACCGACTATGAATCCGAAGAATACCACCAGTTGATAGACCGCTTCACACACGAAAACGACCGTTTCCTGATGATGGGTGGAACCAATTTTCAGGCGGAAATAGAACGTACTCTGTTGGGATTGGGCTTTAGCAGGGAAGACTTTAACCGTTCGACTTCCGAATTCTCCGGCGGCTGGCGTATGCGTATCGAACTAGCGAAGCTCTTGCTCCGTCGTCCGGATGTGCTGCTCCTTGATGAGCCGACTAACCATCTGGATATCGAGAGTATACAATGGCTGGAGAACTTCCTGTCTACCCGTGCCAATGCTGTTGTGCTGGTCAGCCACGACCGTGCTTTCCTTAATAATGTAACTACCCGTACGATTGAGATTACCTGCGGTCAGATTTATGACTATAAAGTGAAGTACGATGAGTTTGTTGTATTACGTAAAGAACGTCGTGAGCAGCAGCTCCGTGCCTATGAGAATCAGCAGAAGCAGATACAGGATACGGAAGACTTTATCGAACGTTTCCGCTATAAGGCAACCAAAGCCGTGCAGGTGCAGAGTCGTATCAAACAACTGGAAAAGATAGACCGTATCGAGGTCGATGAGGAAGATAACTCTTCCCTCCGCCTGAAATTTCCTCCTGCCAGCCGTAGCGGGAATTATCCGGTTATCTGTGAAGACGTACGCAAGGCATATGGACATCACGTTGTTTTCCATGATGTGAATCTGACGATCAACAGAGGAGAGAAAGTCGCATTTGTCGGAAAGAACGGAGAAGGTAAATCTACGTTGGTGAAATGTATCATGGGCGAGATCGATTTTGATGGTAAACTGACGATCGGACATAACGTGCAGATCGGTTACTTTGCACAGAATCAGGCGCAGATGCTGGATGAAAACCTGACGGTATTTGATACGATCGACCGTGTGGCGACAGGAGATATCCGGTTGAAGATACGTGACATTTTGGGTGCATTTATGTTTGGCGGCCCCGAAGCTT
>OHQX01000408.1_pt1 | contig 19618 bp, 17 predicted proteins | sample 1578251 | NCBI WGS metagenome assembly OHQX01 (sample SAMEA3879507, study PRJEB24766) | human gut metagenome | biome: human-associated habitat; feature: feces | place: USA | collected 1985/1987
AGCGTAATATTCAAATCGTTGTCCCCATTAGGGGACAGCAAGTTGTGTTTTCGTTAAACGAAAACAGGACGGTTTAACGGCGAATATGCCGACAAACCATCCCAGCCTTTGCCTCCGGAGTTGGTATGTTTATAAGTGAAAAGACAACAGTATTAAAACAGAAGCAATTTAGCATATTTAAAAAATCATAATTCATTTCAGCCTTGACATTTTATTTTTAAAGCATAACTTTGTGTTCGGATAAATAAAAATAGCTTCTTATGGTATATTGTAACTTATTGTTTTTGATATTTTTATAAATATAATATAACTAGATGTACATATCCAATAACGCTTACAGCGGTTTGAACTCACTTCGTGGAGGGCTGAAGCATAGCTATTGGAGCGGTTCATCACTTCTTGACACGACAACCTTTCAATCTGAAAGTGGAAAGCCATCATGTAATTATACGATTTCCCGAAATATGCAGTTTGGCTTTCAGGACACCCTTTCTATGGATTCCAATGTTTTTTTCATACGCTGATGGGGAATGTATTGGTACACCTATCTATTTCTTTTTTGCTTCCAATACGGTGTCCTAAAGGATACCTCACAAAGGCTTAATTTTAACGAACTGGCCCGTGTAACGAAAAAATACAGTTTATCCGTGAGAGTAACTGGTGCTGCCGACAGTTCTACTGGTACATCAGGTATCAACGATTCTTTGAATATATCAAGAGCTTGCTTGGTTGCTACAGAACTGGAATGACATGGAATATCGGCCGAACGTATTATCAGAATTAGTTAAGGAGAAATTGCCGACTATACACCTGCGGAATCCAACAGATATACGAAAGTAGAGTTGTTTTTTCAGAAGCGAAATAGAAATTTCACATAATTGATATTTAATTTTATCACAACTAATAAAGCCTCCCCGCTGTGAAACGAAAAGTTTTTTTTCGATATGGTACACGCTATGCCGCCATTTCCATACCGTCGAGACCAGAGTAAAAATTACTTCGAGGCTTCGAGTGACTCTTTTCTGAAACGTTTGAGGAGTTTTTCAAGTTCGAGTGATGCTTTGCGGGCACGGGTTCCGGCAGCTTTGTTTCCTTTTTCTACCTGGAGGCTGGCATCTTTTGAAAATTGATCAAACAATTCACTGATTTGTGCAAATGTTTTTTCCATGGTCATATTTTTAAATGTTATACAATACTTTGCAAATATAGTAAAAAAATCAGGGATCAGATTATATTGTAATATATTCGTTATAGTATGATATCTCCTTTTATCCTCTCCCATATATTTCCCATTCCGAGTATTTCCTGATCGTGTCATTGGCAATTCTCTTCGGAGGGATTTTATCTATAAAGTTAGTGATAAAAAGTGGGAAAACCGCAGTGGATGCAACGAGTGCAGGATAATAATGTGAAATACCGTTATTTGTTGATGTGGGGGGAAGTAGAGGAGAGCCTTTGATATGCTGGAAATCAAATGCAACTAGTAGAGAGATAACGGATTCATCCGGAACCGAACCGATTCTGTGATCGATTCTGAGTACGACAGAAGGAAGTAGAAAGAAACGCTGAAAGCGTGTAAAGCTGCTCAATAAACAGCTCGGGAGCTAAGGAAAGACGCTGATGAGTTCCAAACATAGATGAGAAAAAGCCGAAGCAATGAATCATGTTCTCCGCTTCGGCTAATTTGACTTACCTTTTTTCCCTCTGTGCCGTGTTCTTTCTCGAGCTGCAACTGTGTTAGTAAGCAGCTCCTTGTTTTTATTGCAACCCTTTAGTCTTGGCAAGGACGGAGCGCATACCCGAATCCCCGATCGACCATATATGTTGGCTGTACGTCTACTGAGCTAGTTCTAAGGTAATAATTATTGCCCTTCGCTACCGGATGTGCCGACCAGAAGCAACCCTGTGTCCCGATACTACCTGGCCGCATAGTGGAATAACTACGATACCCTAACGCCGGGAAGAAAATGCTCTGTGTTTTTTCGGAATTTGTATAAAAATACCAACCTTTTTCCGAACTACTCCAGGTACCGTTAACTTGAGTGGAAGATGATACACTTTCTCCTGTTGTGGTAAATCCTGTGAAAGCGTTACTGGCAGGAAGTTTAAAACCAACGGGACACGGATCGTAAATAGTCTTGTTAACAGGATTGTCATTGGCAGAAGTTGTTTTATTATCGGCACTCCACAGGTTGTAATAGGTATAATCTCCATTATATCTATTGTGCATCAGATTAGGATTGAGAATACAGTTCTTGATACAATCATTCCCGGCCGAAAAGGTTCCTTTCATAGGATTTGCTGTAGATGGAATTCCCTCCTTGTCATACCAGATTTTGGTTGTGTTACCCATTCCGTTCGAAGGGTAGAGCGGATCTTTACGTCCCCATTGATAAAAAGGAGCATTACTTCCGGTAGCGATTACGTTCGCCAACTGCTTGATGGTTATTTCCTTACTCTGGTCCCCGGCAATGAATTTTACCTTGCAACTCCGTTCTTCATAGGTGATGGTATTACCGTCGCATTGTCCCAGATTAACGGGCATAAAATTATATTTTACGTTTTGATGATTGGTTATCTCAATCACATTGTTAATGTCTTCGTCTGTAACCCAGACATGCCAGGACCAGAGGATGGCATCACTCACATCCTTGATCGCAATGACGGCATTGCCTTGCCGGATGGAAGAACGGTCCACTTTGAAAGAGATATTGCCGCCATTGGAATCGGCATTGTATTTTATATCCGTAACCAGGTTCATCGCATCCTGCCAGACCAGTTCGGCCTTGGCCGGCGTACATCCATTACCGCTGATGTATGGATCCGTGATCCCGTTCCCGGCATGGTTGATGAAAGGATTCAGGATATTGGTTCCTGTCACCGTGGAGGTATACGCGGAAGCGTTCGTGGCTGAGTTCTTGATCGCATTGCCATATACCAGCGGCAAAGAATAGTAACCGGGAGCGTTGACCACGTAACAGTTGGCAGTGTTCTCAACAGTATTCCCCCCGGTGTTGTTGGAAAGGTTATACGGTGTGGTTTCCGATCCCTTGGCTGTGGCCGCCTTCAAAGCATTCTCATGTAAATCATTTGATATTCCGGTCTGCGCCTCGACCGTCGCATCACAAGGTTGCGCAAATTCACCGCCGGTACCAGATGCCGTGAATGCGGTAAGCCATACCGGCTTGGTGTCTGTCCACGTGGTTCCGTCTTCTGCATATTGTGCGGTCCATTCGGCAGCTTCTTTTTCCCCTTGGGCGTTTTGCCTGTAACTGGTAACACAATATTGCTGTGTACCACCGGTATATGTAAAATCGGCCAGGGCAGTGACATCAAGCGTGTAAGTCCAGTTGAGAGAACTACTGGATATTTTGTAGGTCACAGTCTTGCCCATCGGCCACTCACTTCCTTTTATATCGGCTATTAAAGTGTGGCCTGTATGGGTGTCGTCTGTGAATAAGACTTCTATCTGCGCGCCCTCAGGAAACCGCTGGGGCAGCATCATAAAGGTCTGCGCCTCACTCGTGAGCGCCTCGTCAGCTGTTCCTGTCGTCACTTTATCCAATGCCTGTGAGAAGGAGGCGGGAGTATCCAAACCGCTCCAGGTTTGTGTCCCCATATTGTAAGTTCCTCTGGAATAAACGTTTTTCAAACGGACCTGCTTGACCGTACCTTCCCGCATATCATTCCCGCACACGAATCTGACGGCGGTCAGTGCATGGTTGAAGGTCAGTGCAACAGCCGTGTTACTGTTTCCCCCGAGCTCAGATGACCGGGCTACCAGCAGGTCCTCCTGTTGGCTCACCTCTTCCGGCACGGTCACGCTGATACGGGGGGGAGCCGGCCTGCCCCTACCCGGAAAACACGTACCGGGCGTTCTCTTTGGGTGCATAGGCGAATTCCGCAGGCATTTTTATTATATCATCCGAAAATAGAAAGATAATCAGGCATAGCTATGCATACCGCCCAGCAGATAATTTACTCCGAAGTAAGTCATCAGCACCGTAAGGAAAGCCAACACCATATAAGCATGGAAGAACCGGGGTTGCCGGAAGACGGCAAGCGATGGTCCGTGGAATGCCGCACCATAGATTAAAAAGGAGATCAAAGCCCAGACTTCTTTCGGGTCCCAGGCCCAATAACGCCCCCATGAAACATTTGCCCACACAGCACCAATAAAAATTCCCGCCCCCAGACAAAATACTGCCGGATAGAGCATCAACCGACTGAAAAGCATCAATTGCTCCACACGGACCTTACGCTGTTCCTGAATCTCCGAATCGATTGCCTTTTTTCGCCAACCTCCTATGCAGAATGCCAGTAATCCATTTAGCATCATAAAGGCAAACAATGCATAAGATACCATAATCAGAGAAACATGAATACTTAACCAGGGAGACAGCAACACAGGCATCAGAGGAGTGATCTGAGGATTGTTCTGCCCAAGATAAGCTACCAACAAGGCAAAACCCGAAATGAGCAATCCAAAAGACAACGTAAAAGAGAAGCGACACCGGAATATGCATGCAAGCAGAAGTGTACACAGTGCCATAAATTGCATGGTTTCATATCCATTGCTCAACGGAATACGTCCGCCAACATACCACCGCAAACAGTAGCCAAAGAGTTGAAAAAGGAATGCTGCATAAAGTGCAACTGTAAAAACGCTCCATGCCTTACCTGCCGAACGATGCATGCTGCAATAAAGTAAATAGAAAAATGCCAGCATCCCTACAGTCAGATTGAACATGAACAACAGTTTGCTGAATGGAATACGATTGTACAATATTTCAGCCTGCACTTTTACGTCAGATAGTGGTTTTATACTCCCATCTTCCGGTAAAGGATGGATAAGTGTTCCACTCCGTAGCATCAGTATCAATCCTACCTTTTCGTCCGTTTCCATGATAGCCTTTTCCAACGAAGTCATTTTCATATGTGGCTTTTGTCCACCCTTCCAAAATTCCTGCAATCGATAGTTTTGTCCATCAAACAAATCAGTAAGACGGGCATAAGAAGACGATAACCGGAGTAAATGACGAAGTTCCGCACTCTTTATATAAATCATCGGTTCATTCTGCCAAACCTCCGGACGAAGTAGCCAACCTCCGACAACCTGTTCGGGTGTCATACCACCATAAGAAGGTTTTCCGGTCAGTTTCAATACAAAGTCTCGTGCAAGAGTATTAAAAGGTACTACGCGATCATGATAAATCACTTGTTTGAATGCCAGACTATCCGCCTGCCTGAGTGCAAGTGCCGGAAGGCTTCTGTTTTCTGCTTGCACCACCGTTACCACAGCCATGAGCAACCACACAAACATTCCCCCTTTCCGAAGCAATGGATGCCTGAGTAATCTACGGAATTCTCCACTGCGACCGACAAGCATCCACAACATGGAGATACCCAGCAAAATATATCCTGCATACGTAACCCCTATTCCCCACGGATCATAATTCACTGACAACCAACTCCCCTCCTTATCATCATCAAAAGAAGACTGGTAAAAGCGATACCCCTGACGAGAGAGGATACGATTCATGGAAACTGGTTCCGCATCCCGGATATAGCTGACATAATCTGCCGGAGCCTCCGTCCCCGGATAATACTCCACCCGGAAACTGTCCAGACACAATGTGAATGGTAATTCGATCACCCGCTTACTGTCTTGGTCTATGAAAGTTCCCACCTCAGTGCCTACTGTGAGATGCATATATCCTTTCTTGCTGCATGAAAATGTAATCATGGCTCCCACCAAGATAAAAAGGAAGGAGCCATGCAACAACAATGCCGGGAGATGCCGCCACAACTGCCGCTTAACCAACACGACAACTGCCAATGCAGCAAGTACTCCCCACAAACAACAAAACCAAACTGTATGATAAACATACTTTTCTACAAACTCTGTTCCGCGTACATGCTCCACAAAGGTCACCACAGCAAGTAAAGCCACCAGACAGATATATAAGGAGACGAGACTTTTCTTCAGATTAAAAAGGTGCATATTCCTTATTCTTCAAAGCCTTAACTCCCATACATTCCATTTCGATCAACCATCCGGGACGGCATACAGGCGCATGTACAAATACTTTAGGAGTATCTGGGAAACACTTGTCATACATACTCTTCACAACTGCATAGTCTGCAATGTCACGCAAGTAAACAATCATATGCCCCAAATCATCAAACGTGCACTCCGCCTCTTTCAGCAAGGCTTCTACATTTTCCCACATCCGTTCCGTCTGCCTACGGATGTCGCCGGGGTATACTACTTCCCCTTTATTGTTGATACTTGCCGTACCTGAAATAAACACTTGACGCCGGTCACCGTAATCGACATACGTTCCGCGTTCAAAGCTGACACCATACTCATAAGTAGGATTCAGATGCGTAGGAGCATAAAGGAAGTGTATCTGTTCCGGCTTTAAGCCTGCCACAGCATAGGTATCCATTTGCACCAATACTTTAGGATCAGCATGACGTCCGCCGATACCTGTACTGGCAATATAGTGTGTTTTTTCCGTCAGGTTCTGAGTGACGAAAACCTCATTACGCGCCTTTACCACACCGGCATAATTCACATCCACATTCTGTACGAAGAACCAGGTACGGATACAGTTATCCGCCAATTTACATCCTTGTTCCATAAGTTGCATCGCGTAGTCATTCAGCAACAAACGGGTCTGGTACTCAGAATTTGCGGCACGATTGAAAACACTGCCTCCCCACAGGTGGCGGTACGCATTGTGCTTTACTTCAAACAATCCGTTGTGCAGCACTTGTGTCTGCACATTGGTCTGTAAATAAGCCCACAAAGCTATTTTCGTCCCATCCAAAGGGGGTTGCTCTACCACGGAAAGAGCACAGTCGGAACTTTCGGTAGTGATAGCCAGCAGGAGGTCAGCCTGATTGGCGGTATCACTCAGAAAATAACGTTTAAACACAGCCATGGCACCTTTCAATTCACCTGCAAGCAAATCATTGTAGGCATTGGCTACTGCATTTAATTGTTCTTCATAAGTGTCTTCCGGCCGGGTAGAGTGAATCATTACATGAAACTCTGAAACGCCTTCTTTTACTTCATATTTAAAAATCTCGGTTAATGTATTCTCTGATTGATTGGTTGGTTGTTTTTTGTTGTTCATTTCCAATATCGTTTACTCGTTATTCAAAAAAATACCTTCGTTTATCCAATTATCTATCAGTTTCAATAAGGGTTGCTCATCTTCTGACAGCATATCGGTATGGTTCATACTCGTATCACCAGCCCTGTTCAAGACCAGATGTAGAAAACTCTCTTCTGCACTGCCGGGCTTCACCAATAGTATATCACTATTCTTATGCGCCGGCTGGTTGACCAACGCATGATAGCTCTTACCCTCCGTCAGAAATAAATTACCCGATGCAGAACCGGTCTGCCCATGGCACGCTACACATCTTTTATCGAAAACCTGTGACTGGATGGAACTGAACATACCCACGTCCAGTGTTCCCACATCCATTAATATAGTATCTGTAATAGCTGCGAGTTCTTCATCTTCCATCGTCTTAAATTCGACAATACATTCGCGCAGACGACTGATAACACACAATTTGAGTGATTTCACTTCATCACTGATACCTCCCAGTGTCATAACGATATCTGTTCCGTCGGTTACATTGACTGGCAGTGATTTCGTTATAACAGCGTATTCACTTTTATCATTGAAGCCTGCCACAACGACACTATAATCATCCGTCCAATTGCTGATACCACTGAAACGACCTGTCAACTTTAGGACTCGGCCACCACGCTGCACCTCTATCTCCTTCTCATAGATTCTTCCATCATCACATGAACAGAAGCAGAGTGTCATCCAGATAGCAGCAAAGAATAATATACATTTCTTCATAACTACTCTCTTTGTTTTTTTAGAAAGTATATTGCAGCATTACTGTTGCAGAATGAGTGGCCAGACCTAAATTATCATTATCTCGGTCGAGCTGTGTATCGTGCCCCGTACGGGCAATATACTGGTACATAGCCTGGAGTTTCAGGTTACAACCCTTAAAGAAATAATTCACACCCACAGCCGGCATATTCAGAAATCCGTCATCGCTGGTACCGTTACGGTTAAAGAAGTCATAACGCAAGGCAGCCTGCAAACGGGGAGCTACAAAGTAGCCGCCCTGTACATAACCACCCAGGTAATTGTATGTCTCATTTATTTTCTGACGATCGGTGAAGCCCACATTCATATAGTATGCTTCGGCGCCCAGATACAGTTTATTCTTTAACATGGCAAATTCCACTCCCACACGGGTATCATTGGTACTTTCATTCTCACTTTCCACATTGATTGAAGCCGATACACCGAACATGATCTTATCTTCATTCAAACGGTTAGGATTACCTTGGGTGGACGGCATCACACCTTTAGGCATATAAGTAAAGCGTCCCGCATACAGTAAAGAAGGAATATGCCAATCATCACTCAGAGTTTTTGTAGCTGTATTTACAGAAGAACCGGTACCATTGAATAAACCTACTTCATAGCCAAATTTATCAGCTAACAATCCGTGAATTTCAACACCGAGGTCAAAACCGGTACCGATGTTAGGCGTTACCGCATTCAAGGAATAAGGCAGAATGATGGCGGAAGTCAATGATACTGGCAACTGCGGCAACAATGTTTCGCCCAACGTCGTCAGATAAGCATGTGAGAAAGGTGTTTTGAATTTACCGACACGCACGGCAAACTGTTTTTTAAGTTGCACATCGAACCATGCTTGTTGAAGCAATGCTCCCCCACTGGCAGCCGCATTGATAGAAAGATTAAAGGCTACTTTACCAAAAGCTTTACCAGTGAAGCCCAATACAGCATAGGGAATTGAGAAACCGGAATTAGCTACATTATCCTGATTGTATGCCTTATCCAGGCCTTCATCATCATACCAATTGAAATTTGCACAAGTCTGTACCAACAGATAGGGCTTGAATACAAAGTCTCCCTTCTTGGTTTCTATCGTAAATCCCTCTCTTCCGGCAAGTGACACTACACCGTTTTCTGTATCTTCTTCATGCTGTGCCATAGCAGCCAACGAAAGGGCAGCCATTACAACCATTAAAATTAATTTCTTCATAATTGCTTGTATAATACTTATTGGTTTTATTGTTCGTTATTTGTTTTATAATGATTTCAGAAATGCGACCAAAGCATTACGATCTTCTTTACTCATCTTTTTGAAGAGATTCTTCGATGCTTCACCTTCACCACCGTGCCACATGATAGCCTCAATATAGTTGCGGGCGCGCCCATCATGCAAGAAGTAAGTATGACCATTCACAGTTTCCTGCAATCCGATACCCCAAAGCGGAGTCGTACGCCATTCGTTGCCACGGGCCAAACCGCTTACATAGTTATCATTCAGTCCTACGCCCATAATTTCAGAGCCCATGTCATGAAGCAGGAAGTCCGAATATGGATGAATTGTCTGACTACCCAGCCAAGGAAGGCGGGTTCCGTTCAGCAGTATAGAACCACGTGGTTTTGTGTGCAAGGTGGTTACATGGCAGAGATGGCACTTCGCCTTATAAAAATTCTGCTCACCCTTGATCACTTGTTCATTATTCACATTGCGACGTGCCGGAACACTAAGGCTCTGCATGTAGAGATCTACATTCTCCATTTCTTCCGTAGATACATCCAACTGGGCATAAGAAAGTCCCATCATACTGCCTTGATTTACTTGTGCCTGTCCTTCACAGATTTCTTCGGGATAGCGGCTGTTCGTAACTCCCATATCGCTGGAGAAACCAAGTTCCACTGTCAGGTCGGCATGCTGTGCTTTATTACCGGACAAGCCTAAACTTCTCATTCCTCTCTCGGAGATATAGTTGCAACGGCCACTGATACCATATTCCGGATAATTGCTTTTAGCAGCCAAAGCTTCAATTTCAGTGGGATCGAGCGCCATCATTTGTCCCATACCTACGTGGCGCAGAGGAATACGCACCGTACAGAACAGGTCTTCGGGTTTGATGCTGTCCGCATACCATTCATAAATAGAATAATTGGGTTTGCAAAGTTCATACGTCTCACCATCAGGGAACTGGAAAGTCTCATAGGTATATTCCACTTTCAGTTTTCCCTCGGGCTTCACACCATAAATAGCCTGATCATGAAGCACACGTCCATAATCCTGAAAGAAAGCTCCATTCTTACGACTAATATAAACCAACATAGACGAAAAGCCGGAGCTACCGGAACCACCTTCGCTCCACAAAGTAGGTTGCGTACGTCCGGCATTTCGGTGACAGCTACCACAAGAATAACCGGCATAAACCGGTCCCAGTCCTCCACCTATTCCATTACTACTGGTGCGGATATCATCATACAATTTGTCACCACGGGTGAAACGTTTATCGTATGCCCCTGTTATCCAGTCAGCCGACCTGTCATAAGCATAAGAGGAAGTCAGGAAGTTGGTAGCAGTACCGGCAGAGAGGGCAAAGCCGGCAGGTACTTCTATATTATCCACATCAATTCCATCATCCTCGCAGGCAAACAATGCCAGAAGCGAAAAACAGATTGGAAATGAGTATTTTAATAAGCCATTCATTCGTTATTGAATTATTATTGCAAAATACGTAACTAACATTTATCTTTTTAACGCAGATGTTGCGGAAACAACAGAATATTCATTATCCCACTGTTTCCGCAAAATCTGATTTCTAACAAGTAAAAATCTTACTGAATGGTACGGGCTTCGCCATCTTTGAAGATCAAATATTCCAAAGTGTGGTAACCACGCAAAGCTTGTGCACCGGCAATTTTATCATCTTCTTCATCATAGTCACCATCCCAGTTCAAGTCTGAATAGTTACCGGAAGTCAGGATCTGTACGATACCATCCTGATCGAGTGGCCAGCTATCCATATTGGGGTCAAGACCTTTGTCGGCAACCGGACCAAAAAGGAATGCCTCACTGGTTTCCCACGGTGTACGAGCAGCAAGCCATGCTGTGGCGCAAGCCTTGAAGTTAGCATTGCTGGGAGAAGTACGGAATGTCTCAACAGCATCGAAAAGAGCCTGATTTCCCGCTTTCAAATCAGAGTAAGTAGGTAATACAACTACATCCACATAATTTTTTACGACTTCAGCCAACACTGTTTTATCAATACCTTCGATACAACTCTTCAAACTACCCTTGAGTACTCCCTCTAAAGTGGCACAAGCTTCCATAGCACTTACTGCTTCCGGACTATTGATATTGTTGCGGAAAGGACTCGGGATAGCCCAAATTGCTGCTGCTGCGTCATCAATCGCTTTTTTTACTTCAGTATCAAGATTAGCATTTACCGCGGCTACTGCTTTTGAGAGAGATAACTCGCTAATAGCCCCTGTACGTGTTCCGTAATAAGCATTGCGAATAGAATAGATATTGTTACGATAGTCTTCACGAGAATGCCAGCTATACCATGACTCTACAGCATACAAAGCCTTTTCTTCATTATTATGTATGAAAAGATCGTAAGGGTCACCAATTTTGGCAGTACCTACTTCATTGGCAATGTCTACACAGCCGTCAATCAACTGCTCAACACTCGTCAAAGCATCTTGATTCTTAAAGAAATCTGCATAACTTCCACCTTCGTTGTATTTAACCGCCCAGTCATCATAAAGAGCAGTAGCATCATTCACCAACAATTGTGCAACTACTCGCATGTAATTTCCCCAACTACTTGCATTCTCCGCCGTATAGTCAAGATTTTTAGCGTCTATAGTCGTAGTGTCATCATCACTACAAGCCGTAATGGAACACATCATGCCCAATGAAAGAGCCGACAAATAAAAAAACTTTTTCATATTACTTAAACATTAAATTAATTATAAATACCTATTTGAACTATCTCTTGGTAAACCAACCGACATAAGCTATACCGATAGCAAATTCATTTTCATTGTTATATTTAGTCGATCCAAATACCTTGTTCGTACCAATATGACGGGTAGTATAATCGGCCTTTACAACCAGATTCGGCAATGCAAACCAGTTAACTCCTGCCGTCCATTTGCTTACCTGACAGCGCTTCTCCATTGTAGCAGAACCTTCTGCCTCTTCCTGCGGGTTGTAGTATTCATAACGGGCATAAGGATAAATAACCGGACATTTCTTCTGCGAGAAGAAAGCACTCAGGTTAAGACCAGCCTCCAAGCCATAGCACAGGGCATTCTTAGCTACATTACGCATAGCACCGTGATAATAATTGGAGTTATTGGAAAGAGTAACCTTGCTGATCTTGGAAGAATTCTCTAAATCACCATAAATGATATTACCACGAGCGGTAACATATTTATTTTTATACTGTGCATCGGCAGAGTAAATTTTCACTGATGAGCGGCCTACACTGCTATACTTATAATTCTTATCAGCATTGGCCGTCACGTCATTACAATAGTAAAAAGCAACACCTGCACGCAACCCCGATACCCCTTTATAGTCCAGACGTGCTACATAAGCAGGTGAAGTAAAGTTATCTTGTTCAAAGAGTCCCTGCTTACCACCGGCAACCCAGTTATCGCGACCAAAACCATCAGCATTCAAGCCGGCAACAATCATTGCCTGATAATCAAAACGCGCATATCCTTTACCAAAAGAACCGAAGAATTCCAATCCTGTCTCATGCCAGGTAGAAGGAATAATTGTGGTTTCACCCTCAGGACGAGATGTTCCAAAGAAGTTGATAGGCTCATGGTGTGCATTGGTCAATCCCATAGGTACAATCAAATGACCGGCACGAATATTGAAAGCCGAATGTATCAGACGGGTAATGTGAAACTGCTCAAGAGCGACTTCTCCACCCTTTTCCATTTCTGTCTCATACTCACCGTTTTCTGAATTCTCAAGTTCAGTTTCAAGACCTACACCTCCTGCTTCAAACTCTATCTCAGCACCCAGTATCCACTTGGAATTAAACTTGTAGTCAAAAGCCAACACAAAACGAGGAATCGCAATGGTATTGCGGTGATCACTGTTATCGACCCCACCATAGAAACGATTCGTTCCGTAATTCATAAACTTTGCTACCATCTCTCCGTATCCACCGAAACGGAACTTTTCGTAGTCGTCATCTTTTGTTACCTGTTTTATTCTCTCTTTCTTTGCCGCAGTTTCAGATACCTCTTCTGTTGAGGTTACTTTTTCGGGTTCATTAGCCCGTAAAGTATTGTTAAAAAGCAAGAAACCTAAGGCGAATAAGCAAGTTAATTTTTTCATCTTTTATCTTAAATTTTGTTGGCGCAAAAGTAGAGGGAGTTAAAAAGGCGGGCAATACCCAAATATGAGTATTGTGTTATTAAAAATAATAATAAGTAGGTACTTAAACGAACACTATTTCTTTTTGTTCTTTTTTACAAAGCAGTAATTCACTAAAAAGATAGCCGCAAAGATCACAGCAATCCAGATAAAACTAATAAATATCAAATAGCGGTTATAAATGTACTCTCCCTCTTCAGGAACATGATTAAGCATACATAGCAAACAGTTACACTGAGGATTATCAGCATCATGCGAAAAGTAAGAGTACAGTAAAAAAGATAAGCTACCTGCAAAAATAATAATAATAATAGCTATTATTCCCCATCTCTTACAACCTAAAGGTCTGTCAATTGTCTTTTTATGATTCGTTAGTTTCACCATATAGTAGTTTATAGTTAGATTATACGCGCAAAGTTGCATGCTTTCAGCGACCTTGGCAATACCCAATAATTGTGATTTTTATAAAAATCTAACAAAAAACCATCATTAATGGGTATTTCAGAAAACGCGGATTCTCCCCTACTTTGCAGTCGAGAAATAAAACTTATGCAATACTCTAAAGATGACATACAAAAAGAAATTTTGAAAGCTGCCGAAAAGGTATTCCTCGAAAACGGCTTTCCGAAGGCTTCCATGCGTGAAATTGCGCAAGAAGCACAGGTAGGGTTGAGCAATATCTATAACTACTTCAAAAGTAAGGATGATATTTTCTGTACGGTGGTACGGCCTGTAATCAGTGCATTCGAAAGAATGCTGCACGAACATCACGGTCGTTATGGAGCAGATATCATGGAAATGTATTCCACCGAGAGTCTGTGCAAAAACCTTAGACGCTATATTGAATTATTGGTTCTTCGTATATTTATGGAAAGAAACTAAACAATATATCTATAAACTACATAGTAGGAGGAAACAGAAAATCAAATTCAAATGATAACTCTTGAACAATTGGTTGCTCCAGATTCTTGGGCAAGGATTATCGATTTATTTGTGGATATCTTGCCTATAGATAAACTTGGGGTTAAACATGTCAAACTTCAATCAGAAGGGAGACCACCGTATAATCCTGTAACATTACTAAAATTGTATTTATTATGGTTATAAGCACTCAATAAGGTCATCAAGAAAGTTGGAACACTCCTGTAAAATAAATGAAGAAGAAAAAGAACTTCTTGAATCTAAGATTAAATTGCAGGATTGCGAACAACACCGTTATTGGGAGTGGGAGGATATGCAAGCTGAATTATTTAAGATATAAATGAAGGAATCTAAGACTCCAATAAAGCCAAGAAGCAGGAAGTCTTTTTATAAATGAAATTAAAAATATTGTAATAACTGTGGTGGTTGCAACATCTGTGGTTCAAGGAAGTCTGACTTTAAGTTTCTTGTGCCTTATCCGTATAGAGCAGGAGCAACCATCTTCCAACATCTGTTCTTTTTACAAAAGAAATATAGATGAAAGGTGGATTTTATATTCTCCGCAAAGGCTCATCCTGCCAATCCAGGGGAATGTTCATTGACTTGCTGTCAATATTTCGGATATTAACCCAGTAACTTTTGGAAATGCTGTTTCATATCGTTGTCCAGCGATATAATGTTGATAAACCACTAAATGATGCAGATTTCATAAAATGTCCTGTGTAGTGATATCATATCGTTTATCCAAGGGAATTGCATCCTCCGGACTACCATCGGATTGATGGCGTACTGCTTGTTTTATACCCTTGTATGATGACAGCAGGAATTTCTTATAAGGATTATGACTGTCAGCCACGAAGTGAAAACGGGAACGGATAGATCATAGCACACCGTAATCTTTTTTCAATGGATTGGATTTTATATTTTCATGGATGCTAGTTACGATGCCCATTGACAACATGTCCACAAGCATCCATGCAAGAGGATAAGTATTGCTGTATTTGTTCTTGAAATGCAGAATGAAATCCTCTTCTGGAGTTATTGACCTCCTTCTCTATTAGTTCCATTGTACAACTAAACTTGTTGGGGTTGGAGAATAGGGATCTGTCGGTCATTCAGAAGATATTGCCGGTCTCTTTCGCCACGACACTATGCAGGAAAACCTCGATCTTTTTAATTGAAGATGAAAAACGGAGTTAAAACATGCAAATCTTACCGGAGATATTTGCTAATTGTCAGCGTCTTTGGTATTTTTGTCCTGAAAAAAAGCTTCTTTGAGTTGATGCAGAATAAAACAGAATATTGTAATTCGCTCGTTTCTAAAGTGTTACCTATTATCTACAAAGTGAGTGATAACTATTTTATTTTCAGTTAGATAGAGAATTGGTTGTGTTTAGCAGTATATGAACTCAGTCTATCGTTCAGCCCCAATATTTCGCCCAAGAGCGTGAGTTGCTGGTTGAAGCTGCGCAATGCCAACTGATATTCCCGGTAGGCCTCCTTCGTTCCTTCTCCACTTTTCAACAGCGGGAAGAGATAAGGCGAATGAGGGTCGTGGTTCATATACTTCTTTAATAGTGCCATCGCTTCCGGAGTAAGCGTCACCGACAAAGGTCTCCCCGTCTTCCGCCTACGATAAGTGATCACATTATCCCTCAAATCACTTTTACGCAGATAGGCCAAATCGACAAACGGCAAACCACGAAGTAAAAACATCAATACAAACAAATCCTGCGCGCACCGTATAGCAGAAGGCACGGCGGAAGACTGAGGCAATTTAGTGAATACCTTCTTCATATCTTCATCGCACAATGCTCTCTTATGATCTGCACGCGTACCCGTATAGACGGAACGGAACAAATGAGGCGTATAAATAACCATCCGACTATTGACGGCACGATTGTACACCGCACGAAATGTCCTTAAATAAGTGGAGACTGTGTTCCAACTACATCCTCTCCCACGAAGGTGTACTTCGAAACCTTTCAACCACTCCGGGGTAACCTCGTCAAAAGAAAAATCCCCTTCCCCATGATAAGCAATGATGGCATTGATACTGCTACGATACACGTGCGCAGTACCAAAGTTTCCCCCCATCCGCAGCTCTTCGGCTACCTGCTTCATAAATGCTACTACTTTTAACATCTTACTTAGTATTAAAGATTACACAATAAATATACACATATTTCAGCAACTATAATTGCCCGATACGCATATACACAACCGATTTTCAGAATAAGACACTCCAAAAATCGGTATCGCCGAAAAACGAAACAACAAATAGGGAGAAATTGAGTTCATTTCTTCAAATTACCATGAATAACTTTTCACATATAGCGACATCTATTGATCACTAAAAAAGGACCTTTCTTAAAAAAGGAATATTTAAACAGTGAAAGAAGGGCATAATTGTATCCCCACTTTAAAGAAAGGTATAAAAAAGCCGGCATTCGCGAATACAGGATTCCTCTTTTTTACTATTTAAAGAGTTAATCGGTCAAATCGAAAGTATAGTTCTTTTTCATTGTTCATTTTGATCGTTTACTGAAGAAAAACAGTTCCGAATGACACTTTTATTTTCCCGGTATTTATGGATCAATTAGAAGAAAATTAAGCAAAAATAGCTTTTTCAGGTCTTCCTTACTGACGGAAAACAGGTTGGTCGGTGAGGAAGGAGGCGTTGGTTTTAAAGGAACACCCCCTTGGTTTAAAAGCAACAGATACTTTTTTCCTTTGAAAAGGTGTATATTTCATGTAGTTTCATGCAAGAAACGACTGCTTTTCCGTATATTATTGCACTTATTTATGCAGTTTACTCCTTGGTTTGTTACTTTTAGAGCGAACGTTTTTCAATGTAATCTTAAAAATAGCACATTCGTCCGATATTTCGGGTTTCAGAAAAGAGAAGGAGGTATAAATAGAAGAAGAGGATGCATCTCACGACACATCCTCTTCTTTTTTCCTGATATCTTAGTAGACTTCTATTCCTTAGTTTTTAGAAGCTTCCAAAGATGCTTTACGGAATTCTTTCATTGCTTTTTCGATTTCCAAAGAAGCCTTACGAGCACGAGTTCCTGCTGCTTTGTTACCGTTTTCAATCTGAGCGTTAGCATCTTTTGAGAAGTCAGCATACAGAGCTGCTACTTTTTCTACCAATTCTTTCATAATCCTTTTATTTTTTTCGTTAATAATGTGTCGCAAAAATACACTGTTTCCCGAAATAAACGCATAAAAACAATATTTTTTTTGAATTTATCTGCGAAAATAAGCTAAAAAAAGGGCTTTTCACCATTTTTCCCTACCTTTGTAGCCATGAAAACGCTTACAGATACGGATTACATACATACTTTGATAGCTGAAGGAGAGCATCAGCAACAGGACTTCAAATTCGAAATTTCCGACGCACGCAAGATTGCCAAAACGCTGTCGGCTTTTGCCAATACCGACGGAGGACGGCTATTGATCGGCGTGAAAGACAATGGACGGATAGCCGGCGTACGATCTGAAGAGGAAAAATATATGATCGAAGCAGCTGCACAACTTTATTGCATCCCGGAGATAGAATATACTTTACAAACATATATCGTGGAAGGCAAACAGGTATTAGTAGCCACCATCGAAGAGAATCCGCACAAGCCTGTCTATGCGAAAGACGAAAACGGAAAGCCTCTCGCCTATCTCCGCATCAAGGATGAGAATATACTGGCTACCCCTATCCACCTGCGTGTATGGCAACAAAGCGGCAGCCCGCGGGGAGAACTGATCCGCTATACGGAACGCGAACAACTCCTGCTCGACCTGTTGGAACAGGGAACGCTGCTTTCACTCAACCGGTATTGTCGGCAGACCGGTATTTCCCGACGTGCCGCCGAACATCTGCTTGCTAAATTTGTTCGGTATGATATAGTAGAGCCCGTATTCGAAAATCATAAATTTTATTTCCGAATGAAAAACGAGTGATATACTACGATTTATTCTTTTCAAAAACCTAACTATGAACTTTATCAATGAAATAAATGATATACTCTGGACATACATCCTGATTATCATGTTACTGGGCTGTGCCGTCTGGTTCAGCATCCGAACGCGGCTCGTACAGTTCCGTATGCTTCGCGAAATGATTGTATTACTCAGCGAGTCCGCCGGAAAAGGAAAACAGGGCGAGAAACATGTTTCATCTTTTCAGGCATTCGCTATTACGATTGCCAGCCGTGTGGGTACGGGCAACTTGGCAGGGGTGGCCACCGCCATCGCCATCGGCGGACCGGGAGCTGTTTTCTGGATGTGGGTGATCGCCCTGCTGGGAGCTTCGAGCGCTTTTATCGAATCTACCCTGGCACAGTTATATAAGATACGCGGGAAGGACTCTTTTGTCGGAGGCCCGGCTTATTATATGAAGAAGGGATTGAAACAGCCGTGGATGGGGATACTTTTCGCTGTGCTCATCAGCATTACTTTCGGTTTTGCTTTCAATTCGGTACAGAGCAATACGATTTGTGCTGCTGCCGAACATGCGTTCGGATTCAATCATACGGTGTTGGGAGGAGTGCTTACCGCTCTGACTCTTGTCATCATCTTCGGTGGTATCCGCCGGATAGCGCATGTAAGCAGCATTATCGTCCCGGTTATGGCATTAGGATATGTAGGACTGGCACTGGTCATCGTATTACTTAATATCACGCATCTGCCGGAAGTGATATCTCTCATCATCAGTCATGCCTTCGGCTGGGAACAGGCATTGGGTGGAGGTGTCGGTATGGCGCTGATGCAGGGTATCAAGCGCGGATTATTCAGCAATGAGGCCGGTATGGGTTCGGCTCCGAATGCAGCAGCGACGGCCAACGTCACTCATCCTGTCAAACAGGGGTTGATACAGACGCTGGCAGTATTTACCGATACTTTATTAAATTGCACCTGTACGGCATTTATCATTCTTTTCAGCGGTGCTCCTTTGGACGGTTCCTCCAATGGGGTGCAACTAACCCAACAGGCGCTCACGAATGAGATCGGTGCTTCCGGAAGCATCTTTGTTGCCGTAGCGTTGTTCTTCTTCGCATTCAGCAGTATCTTGGGAAATTATTATTACGGTGAAGCGAATATCCGTTTCATCACCGCAAAGAAATGGGTGCTCCACACCTACCGGATATTGGTCAGCGGCATGGTACTTTTCGGGTCTGTCGCCACACTCGATTTGGTATGGAGTCTGGCGGACATCACGATGGCTCTGATGGCTGTCTGCAACCTGATCGCCATTATCTTTCTCGGAAAGTATGCCATCCGCCTGCTCTCGGACTATCGTGCCCAGAAGAAAGCGGGCATCCAAAGTCCTGTTTTCAGGAAAGAGACCATGCCGGACATCGAAAAGGACTTGGAATGTTGGTGAAAACCAACACTTTTT
>OHQX01000427.1_pt1 | contig 19182 bp, 17 predicted proteins | sample 1578251 | NCBI WGS metagenome assembly OHQX01 (sample SAMEA3879507, study PRJEB24766) | human gut metagenome | biome: human-associated habitat; feature: feces | place: USA | collected 1985/1987
AAAATAATAATCACTGACTTGACTAGAATTTAATTGATTGTATTCTATAATTTTAGCATTAGGAAATGGATTTATTTCTTCATCTTTATTCCATGTAGAAATAAAGATGGAATCATTTCTTTTTATATCCAATAAGGATGAAATATCGCTGGAATAATTGGAATTAAGCTTCATTTTATTACCCCCATTTCTTTTATATAATATAACAGACGGATAACTAAAAATTATCCCTCAAAAATAAAACAATCCATCAAAAACGATGGATTGTAAAGAAGTCTATATATGAAAATCCTTCCTAGGATGTTTTGATATTAGAATATCCCTCTGTTTAGCAGTGGTTACATGTGTGTATATCTCAGTGACATTGATGGAGCTATGTCCTAGCATTTCCTGAATATACCGGATATCGACATCGGCCTCTAATAAGCTGGTAGCGAATGTATGCCTGAACATGTGAGGGGTGATATGTAAATCTATATCGGCGAGAGAGCAATACTTATTTATCATCCTGCGAACAGCTTGGTCAGATAGAGGTTTGCCATTTTGGTTAGCAAAAAAATGATTGCAGCTTCTAATTTCAGTTTGGAATTCAGCCTTATATTCTTCAATTATTTTAGAAACAGAATCATTGCCAATATGAATACGCCGCTCTTTATCGCCTTTACCATATATGAGGATGCTCCCATCATGTAAATTTATATCTTCGTTTTTTAATGAGCAAAGCTCAGAAATTCTCATACCGGTAGCAAATAACAGTTCGGATACGGCTGCATCGCGCAATGCATTCCTTCTCTGATAATTAGTTTTAGCGTTGTCCCGCTGTGTATAAATCATAGTAAGAAATTTTTCTACTGTATGTAGTGGGATAATTTTGGGTAATATGGTAGGTTCACGAAAGTGCACCTGTATTTTGGTGAAGGGATTTATTGCGAGTAGTTCTTTGTATTCCAGATAATGGAAGAATGCTTTTATTGAGGCTATTTTTCTTTTTACGGTTTTGGGTTTATATTGTTGGTGGAGCCTGGCAATATAATCCTCTAGATCGTTTGTTGTGATTTCAATTATTTTTTCAAGAGATGGTTCCTCAGAGAATTAGAATTGTCGCAAGTCAATCCGATATGCTTTTAAAGTCTTTTCATCCAGACATTTTTGTGTCCTGCAGTATTCCAAATAGTTTTCAGTAAGTGTTTGTAAGTTTTCCATGATGTTCTCCTTTGTTTGTTTTTTAGCTAAATTGATAAAATTATATCGTATACAAAAGTTCTTTTCTTTACAAAAAAGTACCTTTATGATACCAGTCTGAAATCCGATGAGCACGGACTTTTTCAGATATAGTTGTTGGAGCTATACATAAAAATGCTGTAATGTCTTTAATGGGAGTCATTTTTGCCAGTTCATTTTCAATATGGGTCTGACCAATTAAAGTAAGATGTTTCTGGTTTCCTGATATATATTTACTTATAATGCTTCTCCTTCTACTGCTTTCAGAGGGAGTCATAAACATAACATGATTGTATGAAAGAGTAAATATTTACTGTGCGAGAGTAAATTCCATTACCCATTGGGGCATGCGGAATTTAGAAATTCATTTTAGGTATTGGAAAAAGTGGTAAAATATAAATTGTTTTTTAAATACAAATCCGCTATACTATAAGCATGGTATAGCGGTTTTTACTGCAATCTGAAGAGTTATTGTGAGGTAGGGATATGAAGCTTGATTCGATAACATTACAAAATTTTAAGGGAATAGACAATCTGGAAATAAAGCTTGATAATAAGACAACGGTTATTTTTGGTGTGAATGGCGTTGGCAAGTCAACAATCCTTCAGGCTATAGATTTATTATATGCTGATATCATTGCAAAGCTGATGGGAACGGTGAGAAGTAAGACAGCCAGATTCAATGAAGATTTTATTAGCTATGGAAAGTCTGCGGCCGGCATAAAGGCAGATTTCGATTTTGGGGATGGCGAAAGCATATATTATGAGCGTACAATTGACAGGGCTAAAGGTGAAAAAAGAAATACAAGTGCTCTTAAAAAACTTACAGATAAGTTTCAATCGTTATATATACAAATGGGTTATGATGATGGCAATGGCAATTGGATAGAGGAATCGGATAATAAGAGTATGCCCATTTTTGTTAATTATGGAGTAAATAGAATTGTGCTTGATGTGCCGGTCAGGGCACCTAAAGAGCAGTTTGTAAAATTGGATGCATTCGACAAAGCTATAGAAAGTACGATAGATTTTAGAAATTTATTTAAATGGTTCAGAAATCAGGAGGATATAGAGAATCAGATAAAGGTTAGAAATGATTCGGATTATGAAGATAAAAGTCTTGCAGCTGTTAAAAAAGCAATGTTAGCTATGCTTGATGGATTTGAGGATATTCGGATAGAGAGAAGACCTTTGGCAATGAAGGTCAATAAAAACGGCAAGTCTTTAAAGATAGATCAGTTATCGGATGGAGAAAAATGCACGATAGCTCTATTTGGAGATTTGGCAAGAAGAATGGCATTGGCAAATCCGGGTAAAGATGTGAATCCTTTGGAAGGCTCAGGTGTTGTGCTCATTGATGAATTGGATTTGCATATGCATACATCGTGGCAACGAAAGGTATTGAATGTTTTAAGAGACACATTCCCAAATATCCAGTTTATTATTACTACACATTCTCCGCAGATTTTGGGTGAGATGGATGATTCTGTCAATTTATTGTATCTGTATAATGAAGATAATGAGATTCTATTTAAGACCTATGAATCCTTTGTGGGATGGGATGCAAATGTTATTTTAGAGGAAGTAATGAATACGTCTTCAGTTAATCAGGACATCAAGAGAATGATTGATGAGATGTACAAGTGTATTGAAGATAAGAAGTATGATGAAGCAGAGAAAATAGTGGATATATTGGATAAGAAAACAAATGGTTATGCTGATGGTATTTCTAAGGCAAGGATACTGATATCAAGGGGTAAAAGACGTGAAGCAAATTAATAAAAGCAGTGCGCCTCAATGGTTTGAACAATGGAAATCGGATTTTGTAGAAGTTAATAATAGGCAACCTCATTATAAAGTTGATTTTGCAGGCAATGATAGTGATGGAATTGAAAGAAGAAGAATGCTGCGCGAGGCTCTTATCAAGGAGCAGGGTAGAATATGCTGCTATTGTATGAGAAGAATTTACAACAATTCAGCTCATATTGAGCATTTCTTTCCGCAGGAGTCCTTTAGAGATATGGATTTAACATATGAAAACATGTTTGCATCATGCAATGGAGAGGCGACAATTATCTTAGATGATGAACATTGTGGGCACAGGAAGAATAACTGGTTTAGAGATGATATGCTCTCACCAACGGATGCTGAAGTAGAAAAGGTATTTAAATATTCAGCAAACGGCAAAATTAGTGCTGTTAGGAATCGTCCATCTTCTAATGTTGCTCAGGATATGATACATAATCTGGGACTTGACAGTTTTCATCTCGAAAGGGATCGTAAGCAGGCTATTCAGGCATCAGAGGTGTTTGATGATGAGGACTATACGGATGATGAGATTCGTAGTTTTATAGAATATTATTCAAATAAGAATAATGGTGAATATGAGCCTTATTGCAAAGCAATTGTTGATTGTCTGGAGGAGATGCTTTGATGATTTTAAAGTGGTAGTGATAAAAACCAATATTGTGCTAATTTATACAAATATTGTCGATTACATTTTTAGATACGTCTGTTTAAAATATTATCGTATTTTAAACAGACGTATTTTTATCTATTTTAAGGAGATTTCAAATGAAAAAAGTACTTATAACAGGAATTACAGGACAGGATGGTTCTTATTTAGCTGAGTTCTTATTAGAGAATAACCGTTGACAGGTGCAATTTATCATAATAAAAATAGGGCTGATAAAACAGCATATGCGAAAGTGGTTTTATAGGATAACGAAGTTCTACAGAGAAATGTTGTTACTTTAAAGGAGGGCAGGAATGATTGGAAGACAGTAAATTGCGGTAAGGGTGTGGAAAAATGGCGCGAGATTTGTAAATCATCTGATGAGGCAAATGAGGAACGTAATCAGTGGATATGGTAAAAATCCTAAGCGTAGCTCGCTATGCCTACGCTTTTTTCCGTGCACTCCCCCGCCTAATATGGTGGTGGCAATGCCATTAAGCTAGGTGTTCGAGGTTTTGTTCGAATGAAAAAGTAAATACATTGAATTAGGACGAATGGATATTTCGCCATATGAGTTATTGTCAGGAGCAGAACATATTGGAACCAGAAGCAGGGATAATCAGACATATGTTTTTGCAAAAGATACTGAACTTGGAATGGTAGTTGAGACATACCAGCAGTTGGATTATGAGCGGCAAAAGAGACTTTTGGGCTATATGGATGCTTTGAAGATGAGCAACTAGAAAATTGTGATTTTGTACCACATGATACGTAAAAACGAAAAAATTCGTACAAGAGAGGACGAAGATTATATATTCAAATGAAGAGTACTGGGTATGGTTGTCCAGATGCAAAAAGAATAATTCATTCTTTATGTTTTTTTATTTGATTGAAATACCGATACGTGGTAATATGAATTTGAAAGAGAGGATATAATGGCTAAGGAAAATGTTAATGAACTGGTGGATAAACTTACTCTATTTGATGATGATTTAATGAGTAGAGTTTTCGACAATAATATCGAAGCAACAGAGCTTATGCTTAGAATCATAATGGGAAGGAACATTAATGTAATTAGTGTTATTGGACAAGATGAGATAAAAAGTCATGAAGTAGGTGGAAGAAATATAACATTGGATGTTCATGCGATTGATGTGAACGGTGATGAAATTGATATTGAAGTACAAGGAAATTCGGCAGGGGCACATATCAGACGAGCAAGATATCATAGCAGTATGGTAGATTCTAAAATGTTAGACGAAGGACAGGAGTTCAGGCAACTTAAGGATTCGTATATCATATTTATATATAAACATGATAAATTGAGAAAGGGTTTACCAGTATATCACATAGACCGATATATAAGGGAAACAGAAGAATTATTTGATGATGGTTCCCATATTATATATGTAAATGGTAACTATAAAGGTAATGATGAAATTGGACAGCTAATGAATGATTTTCGTCAGACAGATTCAGATAAGATTCATTATGCTGCATTAGCAAAAGGTGTAAAGCATTTTAAGGATACTGAAAAGGGGCGTGAGCAAATGTGTGAAGCAGTTGAAAAATATGCAAAGGAATATGCAAAGGAATATGCAAAAGAATATGCGGTAAAGGAAAAGATGATTTCTGTGAAAAATCTTATGGAGAATATGAAACTTACAGTGGATCAGGCACTAAATGCTTTGGGAATTCAAGGGGATGAAAGAAAAACCATAATAAATCAATTACAAAACCGAAATTAGGATATTTAAGTAGAGATATATTAAAAAATTTTTAGAACATAAATATAAGATGTTCTAGATTGAAATGCTAAAGAGTGTCATGGCACACCCAAATAGAAGCCCCAGTAGCTGGAACTACTGGGGCTTCTATTTAATTGAGCTGCTACAATTAACAGTGGGGTTAGGCATCATTATATTTCTTACAAAAATACAGAGTTTTATATATAACCTATCTGCCTAAATACATTGAATTAGGATGAAAGACGATATTAAAAAAGAGTGCAAACTGCTTGCAATTAGCAATCAAACGAAATATAATGAAGAAAAAAGAGGAGGCGATATCTATGGCAAGAACAGCAAATGTATTTGCACGTGTTGAGCCTGAAGTAAAAGAGCAGGCAGAGCAGGTGCTTGATCGACTTGGCATTCCAATGTCCAATGCGGTAGGAATGTTTCTGAGACAGATTGTACTCCAGAGAGGAATTCCTTTTGAAATGAAACTTCCGGCTTATGAGGAACCTGTTGCGTATGGTTCTCTTACAAAGGAACAGTTCGATGCAGAAATAGAAAAAGGCATGGAAGATATTAAAGCAGGCAGAGTATATTCAGCAGATGAAGTTGAAGCAGAAATGAAACGGGAATTTGGTATATGAAATATAAAGTGATGTATACAGCAGGAGCCAAGAGATCTGAGAAATATTTTCAGATATATTTCAGAGGAACTGTTAGCTCCAGAGAACGCTGCCGGACAGACAGACCGAATTATGGCTGCTATTCGAAAGCTGGACACCATGCCGAATAGAAACCGGCTTTATGAGGAAGAACCATGGCACAGCAGAGGACTTCGGTTCTTTCCGGTGGACAATTATTTGGTATTTTATAAGACAAATGATGAAAATGAAATAGTGTATATAGTTCGAATTATGTATCGTGGACGTGATGTTCGCAAGCAGTTAAGCCGGACAGAAGAAATTTCAGAAAATTAAAATTTAATATGGAACCAGAGGTTTGAGCAGTTAGTCTATGAAAAATAGGGGAGCTGCTTTTTTCATACAAAGTCCATCTGAAGATGTGTGATTTAATGAGTGGTGGGGGCAGGCACCAATGTGGTCAAAAAGCATCAACTTAAGGAAAATGTCTTAAGTTGATGCAAGATAAAATTATCGAGCTGTTATCTGGGCGGAACATATTGGTGTTTATGATTCCTTATCTTGTCCAAAATCGGTTCTCATTTTTGTCAGGCATCAGCTCATTTCATTGCCGCAACTTTGCAATTTATAATAGTTATCAATTGAATATTAACCTAAAATTCGCTATACTGAATAATATAATTTGTCGAAAATATGTTTGCCGAAAGGACGGATTGCAACAAGTTAATTATTTACTCATAATAAGTATCAGAAAATGCTAGTGTTTTACTATACTTATATTTCAGTCGACTTTTTAAGACGGTGGAGGGCATGAGTCCGAGTTGGCATAGGAAAAAGTGGTAAAGTATAAATTGTTTTTACTGCAATCTGAAGAGTTATTGTGAAGGAGAGGTAAAGAATGGATGAGCATGATGTAGTGGAAGCTGGAACTGATTTACTTTTTGGGGATCCTAAGTCAGTCTTAAAAAAAATAGGTTTATCTATTTTGGATAAGAAACAGTTTGAGGCTATATTCGTATCAGCTGGGAAAACGGTTGCTGAATATGAAAAAGATAACACAGAGCAGAATGACATTAGGAGGATTTTGTTCTGTGAGGAAACTATGAGACTTTTAGCTAATGAAATAAGAAAGAGTAATAGTTTTGATTGGCTAAATGATTTGGATAGATGTGTTAATGATTTACTTTCTTTAAGTGAACTTGATAGCATCAATAAAGCTAGATGCAAGAAACATTTTGAGGATATAGTAATTTATCAAATTAAAAAGTTATTTCCGCAAAGGTATGGTTCTTATTGCCTGGGAGATATCCATGACAATGTTAATAGTTTGATGGCTTCAACGCAATCTAGTAACGAGACGCTCAATAAGATTCTTGAATTGATGAGTCAAAATGATGGTGAATACAATCAAAAGAGTCCAACGACACATGAAGACTGGCAGGATAAGAGTTCATATACATTACTTGAATGGCATTTGGAGAGGGTGGAAGTTGATGGAATATTTGCGCACAAGGATAGTTATACTGATGATATTATTAAACTAACAGAAACGTGGCAAAAGGAACGCGATGAATATCCGGGTTGGTATATTATTCCATATAATACGGCTGTAGAGTTAAGTATGTATACTGACGAGAATGGATTGTTACAAAAGCATGAGACGGAAGATATTGACGTAATGTTGGATTTTGCTTATGAATTGTGCTGGAGACGTATAAAAATAATGCTACCATATAGCGAGTATGAAGTATTTCACTTAAGGCAGATATGGGACAAGTATTATATAAAAATTAAGGAAAATGCCGGTGGTTCAGACAAAATACGAAAGTGGTTCTATATAGGGCAGATACTGCTTTCTGATTATAGGGAGTCTATGAATTGGAACGAATGGCAGAGTCTTATGGACATTTTGACTGTCTATCAGGATAGTGGAAATAATGGTAAAGTCGACTTAATGATAGAAAGAGCTAAGGCATGTTATTTTAAATTAGATATACCGAGTTTGAGAAGGGAGTTGGATCAGTGCGATATTCCGGAGGAGTGTTATGAACAGAGACTGTTGGTAATAGGGCTCGATTTGGAATGTGGAAAATTGGAAGAATCACTTGAAAAGTTAAAGCAGCTCAGACAAGATTTAATTTGTAAAGTAGATGAGAATAATGAAAATTATTATCTAAAGAGTTTAGAGGCATCGGTATTACAATTACTTTCTATTTGTCAGCAGGCATATTCTTTACATAAAGGAAAATACGAATTTGAACAAATGGGAATCGATGAGATATTAGAAGAGATTGACCGGAAAAAAGAATTTTTTAACTGGGAATCATGGAAAAATAATGTTGCTAAAGAACTTTTTAACCATTGTGTTGATAATCAATTTGAAAAGGAAACATTTGAACTAAACAGGAGCACAATGACCATATGCTCATATAGTCGTTCGGGTCATGCGGAAGGCTACCAGCTTTATAAAGTGTTAGAGAAACTTGGAATCCCATTTAAATGTGGATGCGTTACTGTTATTTCAGATATGGAATTGTCTTTGATATCTTCTATTTGCGATATTAATAATAGACTGGGTTTGTTACTGTTAGTTCGTTGTTCAAGTACAGGGACAATAGAAAAACTTGTTAATAGAAAATTTGTAATGGATTTAGAGAGTGGGTATATTGACGATGTTATAGATATTTTAATAAATGCTATTGAGGTTAATATCAGTGAAATAATTGCAATGGGAAATGGTTTCCCGGAATATTTAGCTGGGCATATAAGGGAAAATGTTCCGATATTATTGCAAAGATTTTCAAGCCGGGCATCTGAAAGGATGCAAAAAAAGGAATTACAGTTTATTCAGAGAATTATGAGTTGTAGGAACATTCCACCTCGATTTGAAGTAACTCAATTAATGGATAAGCTATTACGGCAAATATCCGAACGTATGAAGGTTAAGCTGCTTCCTCTAATGATGGAAACTGAGATTGTAGAGCAAGTAACAATGCATTCGAGAGTTGACGGTTCAAATGGAATAGATATTTTTGACTGTTATTTTAACAAGCAAGGATTGGATACTTTGTTTAAAGAATATCATGTGTTGATAGATGAAGATGTGATAAATTGGCTATTAAAAGATGATTGGAAGTCTGATTACGAATGGAAGACAAAAGTCGTAAGATTTTAGATGAATATCATCTTTTAAACACTAAACAGCATGATGAATATGTGAAGTTACTTTGGTCAAATATTGATGAGAAAACTCAATTGCCTAAATTGACTGGTTATTACTTATGGGTATATGAAACTTTACCATACATTGATGAATCAATTCCAAAATTGTCGGTTAAGAATTATTTTATTACATATGATATTGCTACGGATAGCAATGATTTATATTTAAAACAATTGACACTTTTATGTGCGAATGTGGAGCTAGGCTATTGGAATGAAAAAGAGGTGCTTATTATTCTAAATAAGATAAGTAAATACTGGTACAAAATTGCAGAGAATACAGCGAATATTATGTTTGAGGATAATTCTAGAAAGGCCGTATATGCAATAGCAGCTATGCTGGAAAATTGCAATGGTATGATTTCCGATGAAGCACGAGAGATTCTTATTAAATTGGCACATGAAATGAATGAAAAGGGGATTTATACAAAGTGTTTTGATATATTTATTTTGCGGGATGAACAATGGGAGCGTGATGTACAAGAGAATATTTTTTCAATGAATGCATCTCAATCAATAGATTCACTTAGAGCTATGGAAAAGTATATTATACGTTATCCTGATAGTATTACTACCAGTGAAATGCTTGGAAAGATAGTCGAATTAATTGAGCTTAGAAAAGAACCGGGATTGCTTTCAGCTATATGGATATTACATAATCTGGTATATGCGAAGAATACGGTTATAGATACTATTGGAATTGAAAGAATAGATAGATTACTGTTTTTTTTGGCAGAATTAATTAACTACGATAATGCTGCCATGAAAAATATTAAGCATTGTATTGAGCTTAGACAGGCTTGTGCGGCTCTGGCTTTTAGACTATTTGATTGGAAGACAGTAAATTGCGGTAAGGGTGTGGAAAAATGGCGTGAGATTTGTAAATCATCTGATGAGGCAAACGAGGTACGTAATCAGTGGATATGGTAAACTTTGCAGGAACTTACTAGTATTTTGGGGTTTTTAGCTATACTATTACCTATCCGTAAGGACGAAAACTATGAGAAAAATTATCTGATAGGAAAGTATTGTGCAATTCCTACCTTAAAGAGTATTGATATTTTTAAGGGAGATGGGTGGTCGGAGGACATTGGTTTAGCATCGACCGGAGTGGAACGGAGAGATTAGGATGGCGAAAAAGGACAGAACAGATAACAGAAAAATTCGTGAGCAGAGAAAGCAATTCAAGGTACCGGAATTATGTTGCCAAGGCATATACAAAATGCAATGTTGATGCAGAGATTTTACTGAATTCATTGTACTGGTTCGAATATCAGAAACAACAAATGGCATAGTTTTGCTTGTAAATTTCATATAGAAAGAGTACTATAGTTTTAGAAGACTATGCTATTTCAGCATTGATAGTAAAAATATATCTGATTATAAGTTTACAGTAGGAAATCAGATTTTAAAACCGGTTAAGAAAGATGGTAAATATTATGTTGATTTTGCATAAAATATAGTACTAGAGTATAATTCCTGACTTTGAGAGTTGAAGTTAGAGGAAATTCAGCTTGCTAAAAAGCATGCATATATAAAAGAAAATTATGTGAAGTGGAATTTTTTAGAGGCTTTTTCAGTGTCTGACGATTATAAGACAGAACCTATAGATTTCTATTTCGAATTTAAAAAGTCATCTACTTGCAGCTTGGCTGAATTGGTAAAAAAGGAACATAGATATATATGCAATGATGGGTATATTAAAGAGCATTCAATTGATGATTTAAGCGAGTGCATTGTAGTGCACAACCGTAAGCAGGCTTTGAAAATATTTGCAAATATCAATAGAATATTTGATGATTATTTGAGCAAGGCTGGGCTTGAAGGAATTGAGTATTATCGGCAGTATTTTGAAATTAGTGTAAGAAGAGATGGAATGCCACAAGTATTTTTGCCATATAGTTGGACAAGCAAAGAGTATCTGATGAAGGAAGAATCCCTTCTTTAGTTATCTGATTTACAGAAATTTATTAACCAAGTAGTCTTGATTGACTACACCATAATTATACTAGGATATAGAAAATGAAATTTAATTTTAATAAAAAAATGGTTAGCACAATAGTGATATTGATTTTTGGCGTAGCAATTACAGTTGCAGCACTGTCTGCAAAGAATATAGCGCTTGAAAATAAAACAAGCTCAGAAATAGCCACAGAGGCAGTATCAGCTACAGAGATGATACAGAGACTAGTAATGTGGATAAGAATTCTGACGAAAGTTCAACAACTACAAAAGAAACGGGCAAAAGCTTGAAAGATACAAAGAGCTCATCAGAAAACACCGATAATAATGATTCCAGGGATTCATATGAGACTGATATAATGAAAAATGATGAATCAGAAAACACTTCAGACGATGTAAATAAAACAGGTGATAAGATTGATAAAAAATCTGAAATAAACAATTCAGGAGATAGTGGTTCAGGCACAGATGATTCAGATAATGACAATTCAGGAATGAATAATAATAATGAACCGAAATCTGATAACGGAGTGATAGAGCTTCCAATTATACCGATTGACTAATGAGACGTCAGTTGTGGTTTTACCTACATTTGAAGAGGAAACGTAAGAGGAGTTAATACAATGGAGGAAGTCGAATGAAGACAAAAAAGTTTTTATCATTGGTGTTAAGTGCGGCTATGATATTAGGTGTGGCTGTTCCGGTCGCAGCAGAACCGGTGTCAGCAGGACAAGGCGTTGAAGCAGAACAACAGCCAATTGTAGAAAATAGCATTACAAGTGGATATATTCTGAGTGATTTGGATTATAATACACCGGTGTATGAACCGGATGAGGCGGTGCCGTATTCTGATGATTGGGGATATTCTGCAGATGAAACTATAGAGAGTAAGTATCCGGCAAATGGAGTCAGCGATATCAAGGCGAAATATCCGTCTGTTCGTAATCAAAATCCTCTTGGCACATGCTGGACATTTTCGTCAATAGGTCTTGCAGAGTTTGATCTGATTAATGATGGTGCGTTTGATAAAAATATAGATCTTAGTGAACTGCATCTGGCATATTATGCATATAATTCGCTGCTAGATCCGCTTGGTGGAACAGTGGGGGACTATGCAAAGTACTATATGAATAATACAAGTGTTCAGTATGGTTATCTCAATCGTGGTGGCAACTATTTGATGGCGGCACGCAGAATGGGACAGTGGTGTGGTCCGGTAAGCGAGAGTGATGTACCATATAGTAAGGTGGCAAGCAACGGATATACAGCAAGCACTATTGATACTTTTCTTAATACAGGTTTATCTGATGAATATGCATATTCAAAGGATAAGGCACATCTGGAAAATACATACATGATTAATATCAAGGAAAATGCATCAGATGTGAAAAAAGCCATAAAAAAATATGGTGCAGTGGGAATCATGTATAGTCATAATGATAACGGATATCATTACATAAATAACAGTTATAATGATAAAACAAATAACAGAGCAGGTCATGCGGTAATGGTTGTTGGATGGGATGATAACTATTCTAAAGATAATTTCAGAGATGGTGTTAAACCTGAAAAAGATGGTGCATGGCTTATTCGTAATAGTTGGGGAGACGGAACCGGTTCATATTATAATCAGAGTTATTTCTGGATGTCATATGAAACGTTTTCTTTATCCGATACGGCTTGGGTGTTTGATTTTTCTGCTAATGATGGATATGATAACAATTATCAGGTTGATGGAGGATTAAATGTAGCCCATCAAAGCGGTTACAGGAAATTGGCCAATGTTTTTACTACTCAGGCAAAACAGGGAGTATCTTCTGAGGACTTAAAAGCAGTTTCCATGTCTATTACATCTAAAACGAATGTGAATTATACAATAGAGATCTATACAGATTTAAAGGATAAGACAAAGCCAACCAGCGGAACAAAGCAGGAGACTGCTACCACTACAGGGCAGACAACCTATGCCGGAGTATATACCATTCCACTTAAAGCAGCGGTTAATCTGAAGCCTGGGACAAGCTATTCGGTTGTAGTGACTACTGATACACCTGCCATTGACATTGAGGCAGCGATGACCGGTGATGTAAATTATAATAATGAAATGGTGTGGGAGAATCATGTGTCAAGTGATAATACGGCAAGCTATTATTTCTATGGTACAGGGTTGGCATATTCCCGCAATTGGAATTATCAGAATGTGTATGGTAATTTCTGTATTAAAGCATTTACCGCCAATAATGTAGAAAAAGATTCTGAGAAGCTTGTTGGCAGGAGCCTTACTTTAAAAGATAATATTGATATGAACTACTATATGGAGCTTCCTGAAAGTATCAAATCAAACAGCAACGCATATATGGAGTTTACGGTGAATAATAGCCGGCCATACAAGGTCAGCGTAAACGATGCAATCCCTGTTGAGAAAAACGGAAAGGTTATATATAAGTTTGCATGTCCGCTAAATGCTGCACAGATGTCAGATACGGTTAAAGCTAAAATGGTGGTGGATGGTAATAGTGGAAATGAATACACTTACAGTGTAAAAGAATATGCCACCGAGCTCCTGTCAAAATCAAACGAGTATCCGGCCGAGACCATTAAGCTGGTGAAGGCACTCTTAAACTATGGAACGGCAGCGCAGAGCTTCTTTAAATATAACACAGGCAAGCCGGCAAACGCTATTTTAAGCGATACCGATAAAATTGTCGCAGCGGCTGATTTTGCTGCATATAAGGCTGTTATTAAAACAGATAGTGCAAATAGTCAGAGTAATGGACTGACATATTACGGAAGCTCTCTGATATGTAAGTCTGAGATGACAGTAAGACATTATTTTATGGTGAACGAAGACTGTGATATAAACAATTACAAGTTCAGCTATGTTAATGCAGATGGCAATGAAGTCACTCTGACACCTAAAAAGGCTTCAGATGGGGTGTATTGTGTAGACATAAACGGAATAATGGCACGCAACCTGAATAGTAATTATGCATGCAAAGTCACCGGAAAGAATAAGGCCTGTATTTTCGAGCTGGACTATGGTCCGTTCAGCTATTCACAGAAGGTCATTAATAGCGGAAATTCATCTGATGAATTAAAAAATCTGGTGAACGCGCTATATTGGTATTGGTATTATGGATATAGAAATTAAAAAGACTGCATAATTAAAACCACCGCAGAATTTAACGCTTTAACTAAGCTAAATTCCTGCGGTGGTTTCTTTTGTGCTTATCTGCTTACAATGCTAATCACGGAAGACAAGACCGCCTTTCTGACATATGGGACAAAGTAATTCACTGCTATCTGATAAAAATATGCTGTCATTTTCTCTTAATAATGACAGTATGATGGTCTATGGCTGGACGCTCAAGATTATAAATAATTGTATTTTACAGGGGAATCCGTTATATTAGATATAAGTGTAACGGATTATTTTAGTTCTGCAGAAAGAGATGCAGGGTGGTAGGTGAAAAATTATATATTCATTTGAAACGAATTTTTATGCAATTTTACCACTTTAACGCATTAAAATTTAATATTTTTTTTATAAAATATGCAAAATATGACAAAAAGTACTGGACAAAATGTCCTATATAAGGTAAAATGCATATATGCAATCAAGCAGCACATTTGAAGGTTGTGCAGATAGTATTGTGTATATTTTACGAATTGGGGGGATTTTTCATGAGAATATATCATGCTAAGGATTATGCGGATATGAGCAGAAAGGCTGCAAATATCGTATCGGCACAGGTGATTATGAAGCCTAATTGTGTATTGGGACTGGCTACAGGCTCTACACCTATCGGTTTATATAAGCAGCTCGTTGAGTGGTTCAAGAAGGGGGATTTGGACTTCTCAGAGGTTATGACGGTGAATCTTGATGAGTACAAGGGACTAAGCCGTGAGAATGACCAGAGCTACTATTATTTTATGCATCAGAATTTGTTTGATCATGTGAATATTCCGGTTGAGAATACTCACCTGCCAAACGGCATGGAGCCGGATTCACAGAAGGAGTGTAAGCGCTATACAGAGCTGATTCAGTCTCTTGGCGGTGTTGATTTACAGCTTCTTGGTATCGGGCACAATGGTCATATCGGTTTTAATGAGCCGGGCGAGTCTTTTGACAAGCAGGTACACTGTGTGAATCTGACAGAGTCTACTATTGAGGCTAATAAGCGCTTCTTTGCATCGGCTGATGATGTTCCGAAGCAGGCTTATACAATGGGCATCAAGACCATCATGCAGGCTAAGAAGATTCTTATTGTTGCAAGTGGTGAGGATAAGGCAGAGATTGTTCACAAGGCTTTCTTTGGACCGATTACACCACAGGTGCCGGCTTCTGTATTGCAGCTGCACAATGATGTTACGCTTGTAGCGGATGAGGCTGCATTGAGTTGTTTGTAGATGTTTTTTAGTTGAGAAGGTGCATGTATATGATAATAAAAAATGCAAGGGTATTTACAGAGGATGGCAGCTTCATGCAAGGCGATGTTGTCGTTAAGGATGGCCGTTTTGACAGTGTTTTGGAGAGAACAGCTGACACGGACGCGGCTAATGACAGCGAATCGCAGGAGATTATAGATGCATCAGGTCTTATCATGATACCGGGTCTTGTGGATATTCATTTTCATGGATGCAAGGGAGCTGATATGTGTGACGGTACCACAGAGGCACTTGATGTGATTACAGCATACGAGGCTTCTGTCGGAGTGACGAGCGTGTGTCCGGCTACTATGACCATTCAAAGGGATGAGCTTTTGAGTGTCATGAAAAATGCCGGTGATTATAATTATCATGGTGGTGCACATCTTGTAGGTATCAATATGGAGGGACCTTTTATCAGTCCTTCTAAAAAGGGCGCACAGGCGGCAGAGAATATCATGCGATGTGATTATGATTATTTCTGTGAGCTTCAGGATGCGGCCCATGGCTTGATAAAGCTTGTAGATATCGCTCCGGAGGAGCCGGGCGCGATTGATTTTATAGACAGGGTAAGAGGAAGTGTTGTGGTTTCAATAGCACACACAGCGGCGGATTATGACACCGCAGTAGAGGCTATTGAGCATGGTGCAAGCCATGCTACACATTTGTATAATGCGATGCCACCGCTTCATCACAGAAATCCGGGAGTTATCGGGGCTGTGAGAGATTCAAAAAAATGTCATGCAGAGCTCATTTGTGACGGAGTGCATATTCATCCGTCGGTTATCAGGGCGACATTTGCCATGTTTGGGGCTGAGCGCATGATTTTAATAAGTGACAGCATGAGAGCCACAGGGCTTGAGGATGGTGAGTATACACTCGGTGGACAGGCAGTGACGGTCAGAGGTTCGCTTGCCACACTCCATGATGGGACAATTGCCGGTTCGGCAACCAATCTGATGGATTGTATGCGTTTCACAGTAAGGCAGGCAGGTATTCCGCTTGAGGAGGCAATTATGTGTGCTACAGCCAATCCTGCTAAGGAGATTGGCATCTATGATGAAGCAGGCAGCATTTCTGCAGGAAAGAGAGCAGATTTTGTGCTTCTCAATGATGATTTGGATATTGTGAGTGTGTATATCGACGGAAAGGAGATATCATGTTAGGTTTTTTTAAGAATAAATCAAAGGGAAAGGTGATCTGTTCTCCGTGCAACGGTAGAGTGGTTCCTATTACAGAGGTTCCGGATCCTACATTTTCTGAGAAGATATTGGGAGACGGCGTGGCCGTGATTCCTTCTGAGGGCAGGTTTTACGCTCCGGCGGATGGTGAGGTGACAGCTGTATTTGATACGTTGCATGCTTTTACCATGACGACCACTCAGGGAGTCGAGCTGCTTTTGCACATTGGTCTGGATACAGTGGTACTAAAGGGGGCTCCTTTTACATCACATATTTCCGTTGGTGATCAGGTGAAGAAGGGCGACCTTTTGATGGAGGCTGACCTGGAGCAGATTAAGGCAGCAGATCTTAATGTCATTACTCCGGTTTTAATTGGCAATACTGCTGATTATAGTGAGATAAAGATGCTCAAAGAGGGTGATGTATCCGCCGGTGATGAGATTTTAAGTCTCGCGTAGATTTGAATATAATTATATAATAATAACGAACTTTATTGGAGTATCTCCAGTTTAGTATACATAATGTAAAGGAGGGGAAATTTATGAAATTTCTTCAAAAACTGGGTAAAGCTTTAATGCTTCCCGTAGCAGTACTTCCTATCTGTGGTATCCTCATGGGTATTGGATATTATTTATGTCCTGCAACCATGCAGGGTGGTGACATCGAGGGTGTACGTAATTTAATAGGTCTGTTTTTAGTTAAAGCAGGGGGCGCTTTGATTGACAACATGGCCATCCTTTTTGTAATCGGCGTTGGTGTCGGTATGTCGGATAAGAACGACGGTACTGGCGGTATTGCAGCTTTAGCTTCATGGCTGATGATGACAACACTCCTGTCTACAGGCTTTGTTACCACAATCATGCCATCTATCGCTGACAGCGCTACAAAGACACTTGCATTCGACAAGATTCAAAACCCATTTATTGGTATCTTGGCCGGTATTATTGGTTCTTTGTGTTACAACAGATTTAAGGATACAAAGCTTCCTGACTGGCTGTCATTCTTCAGTGGCAAGCGTTGCGTAGCAATTATCGCAGGTGTTGTTTAAATCCTTGTATCTGTAGTATTACTGTTTGTATGGCCATTACTTTTCGGTGCTCTTGTATCTATCGGTAAAGCAATCGTTGGTTTTGATGTAGTCGGTGCAGGTATCTATGCATTCCTGAACCGTCTGTTAATTCCTACAGGATTACACCACGCATTAAACAATGTATTCTGGTTCGATACTATCGGACTTGGAGACCTCAAACATTTCTGGGCAGGCGAGACATCAAAGGATGTTTCATGGAGCCTCGGAATGTACATGTCAGGTTTCTTCCCATGTATGATGTTTGGTATTCCTGGTGCAGCACTTGCTATGGTTAAGTGCGCAAAGCCTGCTAAGAAAAAGGCTGCCATCGGTATCCTTGCTTCTGCAGCTATCTGTGCATTCATCTGTGGTGTTACAGAGCCTTTCGAGTTTGCATTTATGTTCCTTGCTCCTGGTCTCTATGTGATTTATGCTTTACTTTATGGTATTTTCACAATGGTTACAGTAGCTCTTGGATTTAGAGCAGGCTTCTCATTCTCAGCCGGTGCGATGGATTTATTATTCTCATCTTCACTTCCGGCTGCAGCAAGGACATGGCTCATCATTCCTCTTGGAATCGCAGCTTTTATCGTATTCTACATTGTATTCTATTTCGCTATCAAGAAATGGAATCTTAAGACCCCTGGTAGAGAGGACGATGATGTCGAGGCAGAGAAGAAGGCAGTGCTTTCTAACAATGACTACACAGCAGTAGCAAAGACTATTCTTGAGGGCTGCGGTGGCAAAGACAATATTGCAAGCATTGACAACTGCATCACAAGACTCAGACTTGAGGTTAAGGATATCACTCAGGTTGATGACAAGAAGATTAAATCTGCAGGTGTTGCAGGCGTTATGAAGCCTGGCAAGAATTCTGTTCAGGTTATTATCGGAACCAAGGTTCAGTTTGTTGCGGATGAGTTTTCTAAGCTTTGCGAGTAGATTTGTTCTGCAATATAGCAGTGTTGATTCACATTAGGTGATTCACATAATTTCATAATACATGATTAAAAGCCACACCGGGTGTTATGCCTGGGGTGGCTTTTTTGAGTTCGGGCCGTAAGCTCCGCCCAGTCGTGGTGCACACGGACTCTCGTTTTCGCTACGCTGCGCTGTTAAGATACTGTACGGATTATGCTTTTGGGTTTTCAATGCTCGACGAAACCGGCTTTTATGCGCCGTCCGTGGCGCATAACGCCTTCCCCAGCCGTCCATGGCTGCGGATTTCTGTGCTTCATGGGCATAATCCTACAGTATCTAAACAGCT
>OHQX01000428.1_pt1 | contig 19011 bp, 9 predicted proteins | sample 1578251 | NCBI WGS metagenome assembly OHQX01 (sample SAMEA3879507, study PRJEB24766) | human gut metagenome | biome: human-associated habitat; feature: feces | place: USA | collected 1985/1987
ACTGTCGACAATCTGTAACTCTCCGGTAGGAGTATTGACTGAATGAAGAAATGGCTTGAGCGATTCAACCCCTGACAGATCATTTTTTATCATATTGCTATATGTTTTATTTTCATATGTTGCCCCTTCGTCTTCAGGTATATTTTTGATATTTCCAAGGTAACAATTATCTTTAAAAAAATTATTTGTTGAATTTCCAAGCAAGAAACAGCTGTTTTCTGCCACATAAAACAGGTTCTCACATACTGTTGTACTGTCTGCATCTCCATAAGATTGTGTTGCGCTTAACAAACATCGCTGTACGTCGGAATTGACTTTCTTGGTCACATGAATGATATTATGCCGAAGTGTACTGCCTTTAGCCGGTCCTGAAATATGAATACTCGGAGAAAAAAATCCTGTTCCTATTTTCTTAGTTCTATTTCCGTCGTTTATGCTGATATTACCCTGTATCAGCGTGTTATTTGTTCCAATGTTTTCTGGCATTCCTGTTTCTCCGGTATTACAAATCAGCAGAAAGCCTCCTTCATTGTCATGGCTGTAATTGTATTGAATAATAGTATTGTTACAATTATTATCTGAATCAAACCCTTGAGCATCGCCAGGAGCCTTATGATCGGAAACTTCATTGAACTGTATGAGTGTGTTGTCACAACTCCACGGCCAAATTCCAGCAGCAAATTCTCCATCAGGTAACAGGTCCGGACAATTTTTGATTCGATTATACTCAATTACAGCACTATCGCATCCTATAGGAACGATACCATCTCCTGGAACTCCTTCGATAAGATTGTTTCGTACAACAGCATGACGATTCGGATGCCAAAAGTCACGTGTTACATATCCCCACCAAATTATTCCGTTCCGCTCACAACGACGAATAATACAATTCTCTATTGTCAGTCCGTCAAAGATACTCGGTTTCTCTCCTTCATTCACAATATATATCCCCGATCCTCCACCTTGCTTTTTTACGAGACTACCGTTCACATCATGAATATACAGATTTCTTAACGTGATCGAATGAGCTGTACCATAGTTTTCCAAATGAACTTTTACACCGGTCCTACCAGGTAATCTATCCTTTCCGGTATTAACTATCTCCAAATTTTGTATGGTAATTTGAGAAGAGTTATAGACATACACGGCATAAGGAGACTGGTCATATCCTATGATACAAGGATCATGTCCCTTATCTCCATATCCATCAATGATTATGGGAGCTTCCGCTGTTCCTGTCCCATTCAAATAAAGTTCTCCGATAAATGTCTCCCCTTTTTTGAGAAGAATCTTGTCTCCTGGGGAGAGTTTCAGACCTCGAGTCTTTGCTAAATTTTTCCAAGCTTTATCTGGAGATGTTCCATTGTTATCATCACTTCCGTTTGTTGCATCAAAATAATATGAAGTAGAATTATCGGATGATAAATATCCTGATGGTGAAATACAGGCATTAAGAAAAAAAATCAGAAAAACAGATATATATTTGTTCATATTTTTGATTGCCTTCCAGAAAAATAACATTTGTTTTTTGTCTCCGGTAAATATTTTTTGCTTAAAAATGTCTACTTGTTTCATTTGTTTATAATTTAAACTCCCGGCGGATTATTTCCGCCGGGATACGGTTCACCATCCCGGATTTTGTTCCAATTCCGGATTAATATACCTCTCCGATTGTGGAATCGGATACAGATACATACAGTCTTTAAATATTCTTTTCTCTACCAAAACTTTTTTGTAACTGAATGAGCCATCTTCTTTTTTTGTAATGTCAACTCCATATATGTCTGTTGTCTGATCTGCAATCTTCCAACGGCGAATATCCCAAAAACGATGATCTTCAAATGAAAGTTCGACTCTACGTTCATTTCTTAACTTGGCTTTAAACTCATTTAAAGTCAGATTATTTGGAAATGGTGGCATGTCCACATGTACACGGCTTCTTACAATATCTACAGCTTCTTTAGCCGACATCGGATATCCATCTTTATAGTTAGGGTCTCCATATGCTTCAACCATAGCTTCCGCAAAATTTAACAAGATCTCGCTGTAACGCATAATATTCCATACATGTCGTTTGCTTGTCACGAATTCGCTTTTCAAACTGGTGCTTCCGTCTACATATTTTCTTAAGTAGTATCCTGTAACCGTTGCATTTTTTTGTGGCTTTCCACTTCTTCCTCCGTACCAACATTCTACTTGCTCATCATATACCCACCAAGCTCCGTTTTGGGCCACCAATTCATACATACGGGGATCCCTTCCTTCATATGGATTCTGTGAATCATAGCTTGGATCCATATGTTCATAGCCTGCATCAGGTGCAACCGGCAATCCACTTGCCTGCATTTCATACGATTCGACTAAGTTTTCTGTTGGGCAATGTCCCGTATTACCACCACCTTCGATACCTATAGGAAAGTTAACCCGTTCAAACCAGTTATCTTCCCGTTGCATTACTCCAAAAATAAGTTCATTATTATTAGAATAGTTATTATTCCAAAGACTCCATAAATCCGGTAACGGCATGTAACCGAAATCCCAAGCTTTTTCGATGACATCTGCAGCGGCACGTGCAGCAGACTTCCACTTGTCTATATTGCCGGACTTATTGAACAATGGACTTGCTGAATATAGTAAAGCTCTTGATTTCAAAGCCATTGCTGCGCCTCTTGTTGCACGCCCTGTTTCGCTTTTTATCAGTTCTTTGTAACTGATAGGTAAATGAGGAGCAATCGCGTCACATTCATCTACGATAAATTGAATAACCTCATCGAATGACGTCCTTTTTTGCATGTTGGCTTCTTCTTCAGAAAGCAAAGTCGTAATAAGAGGAATATCACCATAACGTTTAGCCAATTCAAAATAAAAATAGGCACGTAAGAATCTTGCCTCGTATGGATAATACTTGAACTGTGCCATGATATCCTCATAATCTTCGTTATGCTTCAATTCATCGAATTCCTGTCCTTCAACTTCTTGAAGAAACATATTCACAGCTCGTATCCCCCTAAAATAATTCCATCGATCATCCAAAGTATTAATAGCACTCCAGGCACCATTGTTGAAACTATGTACAGGTGACAGTTTGTCAACATAAACAGCTTCGTCACATGCTGCAGAACGTAATGCATCTCCACCAATCGTACCAAATGCGGCAGGAACATAAGAGTATATATTAGTTAGGAAATCCCGGGTATATTGGAAACTAGAGAATACTGCATCTTTTTCCAAGAAATCCGATTCATCATATTCCAGATAATTACAAGAACTGGTACAAAGAATCAATATGCTAAATATCAATAATTTATTTTTCATCTTTTTTATTTTTATGATAAACATTAGAATGCGAGATCAAAACCAAAATGCACAGAACGTTGCGCTGGGTAAGTAGACCAAATTACTTCCGGATCTGTTTCATTTACGTTGTCTATGGAAAAGAGGTCCATACCTTTAGCAAACAACTTGAATTCACGTAAGCGTAAAGACTTTATACAACTTTCAGGCAACTTGTAATAAATTTCTGCTGAGCGTAGTTTTAAAAAAGAAATATTTTTCATGAATACGGAATTTCCGCGATAGTTATTTGCACTTTCTGTCGTTGTAAGACGCGGGTATATAGCATCTGTATTGTCTTTTCCTGATCTCCAGCAATTTTCCAGATAATGTTCTGAAATAGTCTGATTATTCATTAGGGGAGCATAAAAGCAACTTAGGCTTCGTTGTATAGTATAATGGCCGGCACCTTGAAACTGAGCATTGATTCCTAATCCTTTATATTCGAAATCGAATCCCATTGAATAGAATAATTCTGGGCAGATTGTATTATATCCCATCGGTACCACATCCAATTCATCTATTCGATTATCACCATTCTGATCTTTATATTTCAAGTCTCCAGGATATACGGTTGAGAATGTTTGTATCGGACTATTATTAATATCTGCCTGATCTTTGAAGAACCCTATAGCTTCCAACCCGTAAAATTGTCCTAAACGTCTGCCTGTCGATTTCAAGTAATCGTAAGGTTTAAAAGCCTCGTTCATGTTTACAATCTTGTTTCTAGCGAATGCCAGTTGAGCATTGACATTAAAAAAGAAATCCTTCATCTGCTTGCCTACGTTCATACCGACTTCCACGCCATAATTATTAACAATGCCACTTGGAGAGTTGGAAGCCGTAGCTCCAAAGAAACCGGAAGTAATGTTGCCATCTGCAACCATAATATCATATCGATGATCGTAATAGCTTTCTACATTGAAGTCTATCAAGTCCAATATTCGTATATCAACTCCGATATTCGCTTTACTACTTTTTTCGAATGTCGCATTCAAACTTGGCAATTGTCCTTCCGCAATGCCTCCATTTGCAATGAAGTCATCACCGAAAACAAAACCTCCACCTCCTCCAAAAGGATATTTGTCCATATTTTTCCAAACGTCATCGCTCCCTGTTAATCCGTAAGAAAGCCGTAATTTAAGCAGGTCTAACCAATCGATATTGTTCAAAAAAGACTCTTTATTAAGTAGCCAAGCTCCGGAAATTGCAGGAAATACTCCCCAACGATTGGCTTTTGGTAAACGACTGGTCCCTGAAGCAGCGATACTAAAGTCCAAATAGTATTTGTTCAATAAGCCATAATGGCCTGAAGCGATGACGTCTTGATGCATATACGTATTATATTGACCGAGATAAACATTTTTATCCTGCTTATAACGAATAGAAGCGAACAAATTGCTTTGGGAAAAATCTTTCTGATAATTCAAAGCAAATTGAATATTGGAATGTCTGTTCTGATTGTTCAGCCAACTGTTGAATCCTAACTGTTTTTCCTCCTTTCCATATTGGGTGTTTACCGTATCGGTTGGAATACCGCTATTGTCTAAATGCGCAATATTGGACTCATACAAATATTGTTTTGAACGAGCATCCCATGTCTCTGAATAGGCATCAAAACCAATACGGAATTCTGCTGACAACCCTGGAGCCAAAGCTTCCAGATCTTGTGTCAATGTCAGATCCGCCAATAATGTACGGGCATGAGATGTGGTATATCCTGTCGATGATGACTCGGCAACCGGATTCTTCGGATACATGTTTGATCCCCCCCAAATACCGTTATGGCTCCTGACAGGATATGCATTAGCAGGCAAAGCATATAGGGTTTCCATGAGCACTCCATCTGAAATACTGCCAGGAGAATATTTTTCTTTCAGCTTACCAGACAAATTAACCTTTACCCGGGTAGACGATGTTATGTCTATATCCAAGTTTGTACGTACGTTGAGTATCGAATTGGCTAACTGAGTGGAATAGCTTCCTTGATCCGTATTCTTTAACAATCCTCTATCCGATATGAAATTAATCATCGAATAATATCTGATCCGGTTGGATCCTCCGCTTGCAGTGAAATTCACTTGATCTCGCTGCCCATGATCCCGTAACGTTTCATTAAACCAGTCTACATTAGGGAATAAGGTTGGATATTTTCCACTTCTATAAGCTTCAATTTCTTGTTGGGTATATCTGGGAGCCAGACCTTCGTTTGCCAAACCCTCATTAACCGCTTCGGCATAAGTGGCGGCATCAGCCATTTGGGGTAATCGTACAGGTGTAGTGACGCTATGCTGATAGGAAACATGAATGTCAGTTTTACCTTTTTTCCCTCGTTTGGTTTTCACCAAGATTACCCCGTTAGCTCCTCTAATTCCGTATGGAGCCAAAGCAGCAGCATCTTTGAGGATCGTTATTTCCTCAATTTCCTCCAGAACCAGTGAATTTATATCACGCTCCAAACCATCGACAAAAACAAGTATCGAATTGTTATTAAGCGAACCGATTCCTCGGATATTCATGCTTGGATATCCTTCTCCATCCCCATACTCTCCGTTTTGGCGGATAAACAATCCGTTGAGTTTCCCGTAGAGTGCATTGGCGGGATTAATATTCGAACGTTTCATCAATTCCTTCCCACTGACAGTAGAAGCAGAAATGGTCGTTTCATCAAATTGTAACATATCAGATCCTGTCGTTTTTTCTTGTGCCCAGACAGAAGCAATGCATAAAACAGGTAGTGATATGATGGTTATTAATTTATTCCTCATTTTATTATTCTGATTTTGTATTAATGACTGGTTAGCATCACCATCCCGGATTTTGAATCAATCCGTACGATTTGTTGATTTCATTACTGGGAAATGCACTTAAATACCATTTAGGGGAGAATTTCCCAGGATTTGCCCATTGTCTAAGTTCTCCATTTTCAGCCGGTTTGAATAATTTATATTCATACTTGAACTCGCTGGTTTCCGGATCCTTAGTAATAACAACTCGGTGTGGAGTTTTTTGGAAGATATCCACCCGCTTATAACGAATCATATCAAACCATCTGACTTCTTCATAAGCAAATTCGCAAACCCGTTCGTTCATCAGTGTTTCCAGAAAATCCTTTTTGTTCAATCCCGCTTTCAAATGACCGATATTAACGCGATCACGCAATTTATTGACACATTCATAAGCTAGTGCCATGTCCCCGTTTGTCTGGCAAATAGCTTCAGCATATCCCAAATACAACTCAGGTAATCTTAAATAAGGCCATTGAACCACTTTTCCAGATATCTCTGCAGGCCATTCAAACAAAGGACCGCCACCACCATCGAGGATGAATTTACGTGGGCGATAACCGGACATGAATGCTCCATATGATCCTTCAAAGTCTTGATAATGTTTACCTCCTACATATATTTCAGCAATACCTCCATAATATTTGTCTCCATTTACAACTACTGTTTCATATAAGCGGGGATCACGTTGTTCATACGGGTGTTTCGGATCATATAATTTACTTTCTGTGATAGGTAAACCATCTATCATTGGAAACATATCAACAAGTTCCTGTGTCCCACAGGCAGTACCGGCATCACCGGCTGTTTCATAATAGCTCCATCCCCAAGTCCAATAATCAGGTACGGTATAACCATAATGTGTAGCAATGATTGCTTCTCCTGTACCCCGATCAAGATAACCGGAACGAAACGCTTGTCTGGGATCCGATTTATAGACTAAACCATATTGTCCATTCTTATTCAATTCATCGAAAAATGCTTTATGAGCTGCCAATGCTTGTGTCCATAGTTCAGGTTTATAACTTCCAAACCACATCAAACGTTTATCTGCTGCTTCACCTGGCATATATGGTTCTGAACTGTTAAACAATGGGCTGGCAGCAAACAATAGGATACGTGCCTTTAACCCCATTGCCGATGCTTTTGTTAATCGTCCTTCCCATTCTCGGTTTTCAGCAGCAGACATAGCCCAAGGCAATACATCTGCTGCCTCATCCAATAGATTTACAATAAAATCAAGCGTTTCCTGTACAGTACCTCTTTCTTTTTGCATATCTTCATTCGCTGTGTATGCATGATCCACAATCGGTACCCCTCCATAATGGCGAAACAAATCACAATAGTGCATAGCGATAATAACTTTTGCTTCTGCTTTTAAACGTTGTTTTTCAGCCTCTTTCATATCAGGAACTCGGTCTACATTTTCAATAAACAACCATGCGCGACGAATGCCTAACCAACAAGGTCTTTGATAGTAGCTGTATTTGGATGAATAGCCATTATTTTCATAATCGGCAGAATAAGTGCCATTATAATGTATAGCAGCTCCTGATACACCATCAGTCCAAACATTGGAATAAACAAGGTCGGTCAGGCAATCCAGAGGATCTGAGCCCATCAGTTGATTACCTTGATTACCTAAGTTCAGACCATAATGCAATGTGGCATACGCACTCCAAAGGGCTGTCCGTGCATATTGCGCATTAGAATAAATTACATCGATATCGACATCATTGGAAGGAGCTTTTTCTAAGAAGTCATCTCCAAATTTTAAATCCTGACAAGACAGGAAAGAACCGATAAATCCTGCAAGGACAAATATATGTTTAATATTTATTCGTATCATATTCAACAATATCAAAAATTAAGATTAAGACCAATATTAAAAATCATCTGAAGAGGATATTGAAACTGTTTATCGTCAGTTGCTTCCGGATCTGCTATTTTCAAATGATCAAATGTCAGTAAATTTTCGCCAGAAGCGTAAATACGCATATTTTTCAAATGAATCTTTTTCATCCACCCCCCCTTGAACGTATATCCGATTTGAACATTTTTCAGACGGATATAGGAAGCATCCTTTAGCCAAAGGGTTGAATTTCGAGTGTAATTATTCGCATTCGCTGCACCTGAAAAACGAGGCGTTTTAGCTGTTTCTGCGGTTTCCGGTGTCCAATGGTCATCAATCATATATTGTAACAGTCCGTAATTTCCACCGCCGAAAGGAACACGTAACCCAGCACTTATAAAGCGTGACACCTTTCCGCTACCTGCCCAAAGCATACTGAAGTCGAATCCTTTATATTCAAATCCAGCGGTGATGCCTGCAGTCAATTGCGGGTATATAGGATTACCAATGGGGCACTGATCATTGTCGTCAATTATATTATCACCATTCAAATCTTTATATTTGGCGTCCCCAGGCTTTAGGTCGAGCTTATGATCCGGAAGCTTCCCGGATTCAAGATCAGCTTCTGTTACAAAACCGTCAAAGATAAAACCGAAAGGTTGTCCAACGGATTGTCCTGTTTCATATAACCAAGGATACTTGTGTGGTATCTCATCCTTATAGACAATTTTATTTTTTGCATATGAGAGGTTTCCATTGATCCAGTATTTAAAGTCTCCTATGGAGTGATTCCATTTCAGAACCAACTCGAATCCTTTGTTATCAACTTTGCCAATATTAACAACAGGCATTGTTATAGCTATAAAATTCGGAGCTGTATTGCGTGTTGTAAGGATATCGTGACGTTTCTCGATGAAATAATCAAAAGATCCAGATAAATGCTCATCCAATATTGAAAAATCCAAACCGTAGTTTTGCTTTCCTGCTTTTTCCCAAGAGACAAGAGGATTCCCCATTTGTAACTCGGTTGCTCCGTCACGATTTCCAGAAACGTCCACTCCGAAATTATAACTTGTTCCATAAGGATTGTAAGCATCAGGCAAATAGAAAAAGCGTGATTTAGTATTCATCAGGTCATTTCCGACTATTCCATATGATCCTCTAATTTTTAAGTAGTTTATAAAAGACTGATTTTTCATGAACTTTTCTTCAGAAAGAATCCAGCCGGCAGAAAAAGCTGGAAAAATTCCATATCGATGTCCTGGCGCAAAATTTTCCGAACCATTATAACCTACGTTAAAATCAACCATATAACGATTGTCAAAATTATAGGTAGCTCGTCCGACCAAACCTACATATCCGCGAGGAATACTAACATAGTCGAATTGAGCTGGATCTGGATATTGGTCACGCCACTGATTATACAAAATCAAAGCACCAACTTGATGTTTCCCAAATTTGCGATCATAGTTCAAACTACCTTCCAAATACCAATTTCGCCCACGATCAGTAGATTCCTCAAAATACAACTGGCTTTCTTCACGGAATTTTCGGAAGAATAATTCATTGGTTTCCGGATCTCTATGCGCAGTGTAATAGGGGATTTCTTTGTAACGGTTTTTCCTATGTGTATAGCCGCTATTATAAGAACCTTTTATATTAAGAGATAGCCCTTTAGTCAAAAAATCCAACTTTTGTTGCAAAGAAAGGTCCAAATTGATTTCGTTATAAATACGTTGGTTATATCCTTTCCCGAAAAAACATTCAAATGGATCGGCATTTTCCAAGGCTCCTTTGTCCCAACCGATGTTATCCGGACTTGTATGTATCCATTTACCATCATAAAGTCCGGCTCCTCCGAACGGAGTGACTCTTGTCAAGAATGTAAAAAGGTTGCTTTTAGTATTAGGTTCTTTAGTATCTTCAAGACGACCTCCTAAATTGATTTTTAATAGAGTGGAACGTGTCACATCGATGTCTAGATTTGCACGATAGTTATATCTGTTGTAAGTAAAATTAGAATTATATCCAGCATCGAAAGATCGAAACAGACCGTCTTGTGTCAAAATACCTACAGAAGTAAAATAACGTACACGGTCGGTTCCACCTGATATGCTCAAGTTATGCTGAGACTGAAAAGATGTTGGTTTTAGGATAAGTTCCATCCAGTCCATATCCGGATAAAGTAAAGGATCTGTATGATTTTTGAAAGCATCCAAGATCTTCTCGCCAAATACAGGACTGGCTCCATCGTTTGTCAGTTTCTCGTTAAATGCAACAGCGTAGTCATAACTGTTGGCATATTCATAAAGCCGGATCGGCTTTTGCAAACTGGCTGATGTCGATACAGATATTTGAGCTTTACCTTCTTCTCCTCGTTTCGTAGTTACTAAAATGACCCCATTTGCCCCACGAACACCAAATACGGCTGTTGCAGAAGCATCCTTCAGCACGGTTATATTTTCAATTTCGTTGGGATCAAGACGAAAAAAAGAGCGCTCGACACCATCGACCATAACTAATGGTGCAGCTCTTTTAGCATCAAGGGAACCTATACCACGTACGAATATAGCAGGATCATCAGCTCCAGGTTGACCGGAATATTGAATAGTTGATAATCCAGGAACTTTACCAGTCAATGCTTGTGCAATATTTGGAACAGGTGATTTCAAAATATCTTTAGTTCCAACGGAAGATACAGCCCCCGTGACTGTAATTTTCTTTTGTGTTCCATATCCAATAATCTGGACTTCGTCCAACATTTCGGAATTCTCATTTAAAGTGATGTTCAGATTGCGATTATTTTTAATCAAGACAATCTGATCCTCATATCCAATATATGAGAACTTGATTTTGATAGAAGTAGACGGCACGTTTAAAGTAAAGTTCCCATTACTGTCTGTCATGGTTCCGATGGTAGTCCCTTCTACAATAACATTGACTCCGGCCATTGGTTCTCCTGACTGGTCTCTGACATTTCCTTTCACAGAAATTGTTTGTTGTGATACATGAGACAAACCAGTTGTTTGTTTTTTAAATGAAGTTGGCATGCTCATTCTTTCCCCAGCCTGTATATTTTGGGCTGTGGCCATTCCGATTAGAATAAGCATAAGACTTCGTGATACAAGTTTTTCCATTTATAGATGTTTTATGGTAAAATTTTATGACAAAGTAACATGTTTTAGACATTATGAGAAGATGAAATTTTATTCAAATGTGTTCAAAATCTATTCATGATATTCCATTATATGGTTAAAATTCAAGATTCAGCTATTTCAGAACCATAAGTTTAACATTATTGATAGAGATATAAATATCTAAAATCCGTCTATTTTTAGAATAACTGTAATAAATCTCATCCGCTGTAAATGAGATGATCTCCATTTACAGCGTACTTATAGTTTAAACAAACGGTTTATGCTAAAGAACTGATGAATATTATACATAAATATTAGTAAGTCTGAATGAAAAGAAAGCAATATCTTTTTCCTCCTTTAGATTGTTTGAAAACTTTATTTTTCAATCTTTGAACTGTTAATTTGTAACTTGTTCGTTAAAAAGAAGATGTGCCTTAGTTTTGACACATCCCCTTGCTTTTTCTTTTGTTTTCAGTGATCCGTCTGGAATCTGAATGTTATTTATAACATGACTGATTATCAAATCGATTTTGAGTGTTGCCATTTCAATCCACTGATTCCACCTTGTGACAGTTTCTGCATTATACTTGCGGTCTAATCGACAATCCTGTTATCTTTATATGACAAGAAGAAAATATAAGATATTATTTGAATAGACGATATAACTTTATAGATGCTAAAGTCGTTGTCGCAACAGAAGAGGATATTGTTGTAACTCCAAAAGCATATGACGGCTTTTAACAACCATATGTAGGTCATAATACAGTCCGGGGATTATGCTTTGGTATCCTAAAAGAGGTAAACGTAATCCTTAATTTCTGCTTAATACTTATTTTGTACTTTGACTAACAAACTTAATTGGAACTTGAATCTTCGCTTAATTGGACAATTTGACGATATTCTCCGGCAACCCATACGCTATCGTTTTCCTCGAAAACTGTTTGGGATGAAAGATTCATTATCGGTCTCCCGTCCCGTTCGATACCCAAGATTAGACATGCGTTCTTTTCCCGAATGCCAGACTGTTGAATTGACTGACCGATCAACTGAGATCCCGGTTCAATATTGAATTGCTCTATTTTTATATTTTTATTGGTGCTTTGTGTCAACCGATCTCTATGTTCTTTTTCCTGTTTTTGCATTATTCCTTGGAAGATATCCAATTCTTCATCTGTTCCAACAATTATGATCTTGTCAAAAGGGTAAAGGCGTTCCTCACCTTTTGGTATATTGATTTGTTGTTCACCTCGAATGATAGAAACGACGTTTATTCCATATTGTTGGCGGAAGTTGACCTCTTTCAAACTCCGACCGACAAGGGAAGACGCTTGGTCAACAGTGAAATCGATCAAGTGCAAATCATTGAAAGGTAAAGATTCCAGAATTTTGTCGGTCAAAGGGCTTTCAATGTTTGATCCATTTGTTTTCCCGTTGAAATTATCAATAAATCTTTTTTCGATTGAGAGAGAACGCTTTTTCAGTTTTTTGGATAAGATAATCATTGCCAATATCAACAGGGTAACAATAAATCCGACACCGGATGCCACGTTTAATATATGAACTATAACCGGCATTAGGATACTTGCGCAAAGGAGTATCTTTATTGCTATCAGAGAAACCAATGGCCCCCGGTTATATTTGCTGTCATTCCATAATTTCTGAAATTCAGGAGAATGATTCTTTTTCATAATGATGGCCCAAAGGAAAGGCAATATAACAGCCAGAATAATAGATAAGCTCAATAAAGCCCCTTTGATTCCAGATATGTTTTCGCGAATAATCGGATTTATATAAGTGAAAAATAGGATGATGCTGAATATTGTCAATACTGTATATAGTATTACATCCAGTAACATAGATTTCAACAACTTATTCCATGTACTTTTATGTTTGACAGTGTTGGACCCGGAAGAATAGCGGTTCAACATTAGTTTTACAGATGAAGGCAAATGATTTTCGATCAATTGATAGGTCGGAATTGCCAAACGGATCATATAAGGAGTAAGAAATGTTGTAACAACCGATACAGCGACAATAACAGGATACAGATAATCGTCCGTTACTTTCAAGCTAACTCCCAATGAAGCAATAATGAACGCGAATTCACCTACTTGAGTCAGGGAGAATCCTGATTGCAGGGCTATCTTCAAAGATTGTCCGGACAAAAGGATGCCAAGGCTTCCGAAAAAGACTTGTCCGACGATTACCAATATGGTTAAGATACAGATTGGGATAAGGTATTCGATTAATAAGTCCGGTTGTATCATCATACCTACAGAGACAAAAAATATGGCAGCAAACAGATCTTTTACTGGTTTTACCAGCTTTTCTATCTTTTCGGCCTCAATAGTTTCCGCTAATAATGATCCCATGACGAAGGCTCCAAGTGCAGAGGAGAATCCAGCTTTAGTCGCAATCATAACCATACCCAGACAGAATCCTAATGCTATGATCAATAAGGTTTCGTCGTTAAGAAACGGTTTGACCTTTTTTAGAAAACTTGGAATAAGATAGATTCCGAGTAATGACCAAAATATAAGAAACGCTCCTAGCTTTAGAATGCTTTTCAACATTTCCATTCCTTCAACTTGCTGGCTGACTGCTAAAGTCGAAAGCAAGACCATCAGAACAACGGCAACTAAATCTTCGACAACTAAAACACCCAATACAACTCCGGTAAATTTTTGCCCTCGAAGTCCCATGTCATCAAATGCCTTGAATACAATTGCTGTGGATGACATAGAAAGCATACCCCCTAAAAATATGCTGCTTATATGTGAGAAGCCAAGTGCGTTTCCTGCTGCATAGCCTAGAAACATCATTCCGGAAACTATGGTTATAGATGCAATAACGGCTGTGCCTCCTACAGTCATCAACTTCTTGAAAGAGAATTCTAACCCCATGGCAAATAAAAGAAATATAACGCCTATGTCTGCCCATATTTTTATATTGGCAGGATCGGATACTGTTGGTATATAAGGTACGGCAGGTCCGGCAATAATACCGGCAACAATATACCCCAAAACGACAGGTTGTTTCAACCATTTAAAAACCAATGTAATTATTCCCGCAGCAATTAATATAACTGCCAGGTCGGAAATTAGAGGTGCAATTTCAGACATGTTATTTATTATTATGTGCTTGCAAATTTACATATTAACTTAAAACTTTGTTGGAACAAAATAAAATACTCTTGTTCTAAAATCATAATATAACGTGAGTTCGAAACAAGCATAAATATCATCTGTTTCAAGCATTATTACAAGTAGTATGTCTGCAAACATCTGAAGCACTTATTGTTACGGAGCGTTTGCTGGGTACGGAGACTTATGTTAAGTAGATGGCAGGTTTCTTGGCAGTCTACCCATTCCCCCCATTTTTTCATCGTACATTTTGCAGATAGGATTAAAAAATAATAATGCAATAAAGATATATGTATTATATTTGTGGCAATCAGTTAAACAGTATTTGAATGTATCCAAATACTGTTTAACTGATTCTATATTAGAGAAAAGTCGAAAAAATGAGATATGATACAGATATATTGATAATAACTAAAAAAGAAAGGATTTTTTATGAAAATGATTTTTTTATGGGCTATATTTGGGGTTGTCATGATCAGTTGTAATTCTTCTCAGAAGAATAATGCCCCAATTAAGAACAGCGAAATAAAAACAGAAATCCAAGCCCAGACTTCTAATTTATTTGGAACTTATGAGGGAACTCTTCCTGCAGCAGATTGTGAAGGCATAAAAACGATATTAGTTATAAATGAAGATAAAACCTATACCTTGAAGAGCGAATACATAGGGAGGGAAGATGCAACATTTGAAACTAGTGGTATATATCATATAATAGGGGATTCAATAATGGAATTAGTCACTCCTTCTTCAGGAGAAAAGACCTATTATAGAATGCTAAATAATAGACAAGTAATGCTGTCCGATAAAGAAGGAACCATTAGTCAAAGTCTTTTGGCTGAGCATTATATTTTAAATAAAAAATAACAGCCTATTCTCTTTGTTATTCTCTAAACAAGACGGAAAGTAAGACAAGAACTGCATTGGACAAATAGAATAAATGAAAAGTGAGAACAAATGCCCTGTTGATATGCTCTCTAATCTCAAGTGCAATCATTTCATGGGATGATTGTACTTGAGACGGGCGATTTCAAATGTGGTCCGTTTGTCCTTCAGCCTTTGTCGGATCGAGAATTTGCTTCTTATCCCTTTCATTTCTTCGGAAACGGTTTGGTCCAAAATCCTCGTGTATATTTTGTTGTCCTGATGTCTGTATGTCCGAGCATTTTCACAACGGATTCCATTGAAATCCTGTTGGCTAGCGCGACGGTGGCGAATGTATGTCTAGCCATAAAATGATGTTACAAAATTAATTTCGAACTATGTAAAAAAAGAGAAGGTCTTCAAGACTGAAGACCTTCTTTGGTGATCCGCCTGGGATCTGAATCTTATTTATAAATCACTGATTATCAATCCAGTTTAAGGTGTTATCTTTTTAATCCTCCGATTCCACCTTGTGACAATTTCCGCATTATACTTGGGTCTAACCAACAATTCTGTTATCTTTGCTGGCAAAGATACGAATAAAAATTGGGAATATTAAAGATTAATGTCACAAAGAAATCGGAAAGAACTGATAATTTTTCTTTCAGCAGTCTTGTTGTCTATCGGTTTGTATTGGTTAAAGAACTTTGATGAGAATGTTTTCCGATCCAAAAGGAAAAGAAGATTGATCCAGAAAACAACCTCAGGAGATTCAATATTCATTGAACAACTGATATCTTATTGGAAACTGGCGCCTATCTATTGGTTATTCAGTGGTCAAGCCGTTCATGTGACAATCCGTCTTTTTCAAATGGAATGAAAATACCAATTTTGACTTTTCGGTTACCTCTTTCATAGAATCCCAAATAAAGCAGACAAAGGTCAAAACTCAATTTTAGCCCAGATGAGCTTTTGATTTGAAACTTGAACATCCTTAAAGGCTAAAGGAAGAATCGTATCATTACTCAAAACAGAGCTTGATACGACTCTTTTAGGTCTTGTAGTTACAATCTGTAACTTTTCAGAGAGGTCATTTTAGTTTTTCACACTCCCATCCACTTCTTTTGTTTACCGGAACTATCTGTATGACCGCAGTGTACACATTCACCATACGTATCACAGACGGTACGAAAAGTGCGGCATGTCCATTGCCGGTTGTTATTATGGCATTTGTCCAGCCTGCCAAGCTTCTTTGTACCCATTTTGTAACATCCTTTCTATATCGCTCTCTTTGTACAACACTTTACCCCTAAGTTGGATGTAGGGTAACTTACCCTCGTTCCGATATTCCTGCAAGGTTCTGCGGCTGATTTTCAATCTTTCGGAAAGTTCCCGATCGGAAAGAAAACGTTCTCCATTTAACATCGGACGGTAGTTTCGGGATAAACCGTCCAGTCTTTCTACCATGTGATCAAGCGTTCGGAAGAAAGATAGGATGTCTTCATCTTCCTTCATAATCAATTTATTCATACTTGCTTCTCCTTTCTTTTTTGAATAAGGGGAAGTATCCCCTGTATGTCTTCTACCCTATAATAAATCTTGTGACCGATCCGGCTGTATGCCAAGGTCCCATTGTCACGTAATGTTTGCAAGGTACGGGGACTTACGCCAAGCAGAAGGCAGGTATTCTGGCTGTCTATCCACTCCCCTATTTTTCGTTTACCGTGCATTTTGCAGATCTCATCCGTAATCCGTGCCATATCCTTCAGGCGCTGTAACATCCGGTCAAATGTTTGGGCTTCGATAGCGACGATTTCCATAAGCGTATTCAATTGATTTGGAGCAAATATAAGGGGAACGCAAATCCTGTTCCAAACGATTGTCTTCAGATGTCATTAAATGTCATCAGATGTCAAAGTAAGAGAACGAAAGGATATATCACGAATGTATTTATCACATAAAAGAGGATAAATAAAAAATACACGAATTGGAAACCGGTAATAATGGAAAGGCACATACACGCAAAAGGGGAACACGATCCGAAAACAAGGAAAACGTATACAATGCAGATTGGAGGGAACTGAAGTCCTATACATCTCATGAAGTTCGGATATTTTTGACGGCAAATTTATTTGGCACCGTTTTATCATCATCCGTTTCCTTGCAGAAATAGTCCTGCAAAAAACAAGGGGAAGATATATATCGTTTATGCGTCATGTCGGTCACAGTTAGTCCTATAATCTATCATCAAATCAAAGCCGTTTGTCCGGGCGTTTATTTCCATGAATATTTTCCCCGACTTTAGTCGCAAGGAAAATATTCATGGAAAGCGAAGCCGGAATGCCCGTGACAATAAGGCTTTGATTTATTTTTGATTATAGGAATAACTTCTTGAAAAAAGCATTATATTACAAGGCGCATAAAAATGTATTTCTGATGGATTTCCACACATTTCTTACCCGATCCTCACAACGTCTGGCAAATTTCGATTAACTGGTTTATATCCCGTTTTTTCTAAAATTATTCTGTTGAGTTTTTTATATTATCCCTTTGGTATATTCTTCTACAAGAGATTTTCCCATAACAAGAAAAACTTTTGTAGAAGAATATACAATAACGTGAGTTCGATATAATCAGAAAAAATTTAATTGAATCAGTCAAAATTGCACACAGATTCTTTTCTGTTGAAGAACATAAAAACAAAATGAAAAAAGCTTGTTTACAATGGAATAAACAACGTCTTTTGCATTATTACTTGTTTTCTGAGGTATTGTGGCATGGAGAGTGGCAAACAACGAAGGAGACCTTGACTATACAAGGTGTATGAGCTTGACGATTTTGAGCCAGGCTTTTTTAGGGACATTCATTAAATATCATAAAATCATCCAACTAATTCACACACACAAGTATTGCGAATTAGTTGGCTTTTTTGTATCTTTAGGTATTCCCCTGAAAACAAGGTTTGATGGCCAAAACGGGGGAAATTCCCCAACTAAGATATGGCTAAGATACAAAGAATTTCAGAAGTTCACCCTACTTTGGGTTTTACAAGATTTGATATTCTGGAAAAATACCGCAAGAGTTTTAAGGAGAGTGAGCTAGGCAGGCTTCATTCGGTCTTTCCGTTTGATTGTATGGCAAAAGCCGCGGGCCTGTCGGACCGGCGCCTGGGCCGCAGGAGTATATTCAGTCCTTCCGCAAAGATCGCCCTTATGGTCCTGAAGGCATACACCGGATTCTCCGACAGGCAACTGGTGGAACATCTGAACGGGAACATACACTACCAGATTTTCTGTGGAATTATGATTCCCCCGTCCCTTCCCATAACCAACTTCAAGATAGTCAGTGCCATCCGTAATGAGATAGCATCCCGCCTTGACATTGATTCTTTCCAGGAGCTCCTGGCTTCACACTGGAAACCTTATCTTGATAACCTTCACGTCTGCATGACCGATGCCACATGCTATGAGAGCCACATGCGTTTTCCTACGGACATGAAACTCCTTTGGGAAAGCATCGAATGGCTCTACAGGCAGCCGGCATTGCAGGGATCTCTGGGCATAAGGCGTCCGCGCAACAAATACAGGGATGTGGCGGAATCCTATCTGTCCTACTGTAAAAAAAGAAAGAGGAAAGCTTCAAGGACTAGAATGCTTAAGCGTCGTATGATCAGACTCCTGGAAAAACTCCTCATGCAGATGGATGAAATTCATAGAGAGTACAGAACCTCACTCCGATATACCCCGGATTACCATTAGCGTCTTTCCATTATCAGAAAGGTTCTTGTACAGGGAAAGGAAATGTTTGAAGGGCGGAAAGTCAGTGACCGCATCGTCAGCATCGGCCGTCATTATGTACGTCCCATCGTCAGAGGCAAGGAAACCAAGTCCGTCGAGTTC
>OHQX01000449.1_pt1 | contig 18528 bp, 15 predicted proteins | sample 1578251 | NCBI WGS metagenome assembly OHQX01 (sample SAMEA3879507, study PRJEB24766) | human gut metagenome | biome: human-associated habitat; feature: feces | place: USA | collected 1985/1987
GAAATTACATCATTCTCATATCTATTATCTAAATAGCTGATAAATTCTATAGCTACATCATTTGCAGACAAATTTTCTTTTATCTCTTGTAGTGAAATGCGATAGTTTGATATACTTGATGAAAGGTCTTGGTGTAATGTTGATGTCTGTTCTGTATTGAGAACAAGTCCTTTTAGTAATAGACATCCTTCATAGATAATGGGTTTAATAGAGTTTATATATTCAGTTTCATGTAGCTCTTTCAAGTAAAAGCCATCGTTTATCAGTTCCTGATAAAAAGAGTATGCGGCATTGCTGTATTCTAATCTGTCGTTGTTGTTGAGTGATGCCAACTGTTTTCTTAATATCATTTTGAGCAATTCGTGTTCTTTTTTTATCGTCTGGATATATAGGGAATATTTGTTACAAAAAAGATATTCGTATTTCAGCAAATCCAGTTGCCTCAGCTTTTCTAAGGTTCTTCTGTTTGGAAAATCTTCGAAAATTGTTAATGATTCTTCATGGTATCGTATGGCGTTTTGGCAATCTTCTTCATTGGCATAACATTCAGCTAACTGCATTAATGTATTTGCTATTTGGTATCGGTTCGTGAGTGAGTCTGTTTTTAATGCCTTTAATCTTTTTTTGATTAGTTCTTTGTTGTTTGTAGAGGATAAAGAATAGTAAACAGTCTCATTTAATGGTGTGTTGTTTCTTTGAAATATCTTTATTGCTTTTTGATGTAATAAAGCAGATGCTTCTTGTTGCTTGTTTTCTGCTAAATAGAAAGATAAGTGGGCGATGGGCTTGGCGTATTCTACATGATTGTCACCATAGATTCTCTCCGCAATATTTGAACACTCTTTAAAATATTTGATAGCAATATCAAGATGTCCCAGCCAACCATGATTGTAGGCTAAATTTCCAAGTGCTGTGATATAATCTTGGCTGTTTTCTCCAAAAACTTCTTTGGTTAAAGTACATGCTTCCTCACTAATCTTGATGGATGCAGCAAATTCTTCAATAAAGTTATAATATAGACCTAAGTCATTCAGCATATATATATAATCCGGGTTTCTCTCTCCGAATATCTCTTTGCAAATTGCAAGGGCTTGTTTAATGGATGGGATGGCAAGATGATATTTATCAAGGTGTGCATACGATTTCGCCATCCATTTATGTGCTGTACCAATATAAAGCTGATTCTTGTTTAAATTAAAAATGGCTAAAGCTTCCTTTTCTAATTCAATAACTTTCTCATATTGTTTTAGATGAAAATGGCATATAGCAAGATTGTGGATAGACACTGCATATTGTATACTTGTACTTCCCAGCAGTTCTTTTCTAATTATTATGGCTTTTTCGAGATGCTTTATGGCTGATTTGTAATCTTTCAGGCTCGTTTCAAGAGTGCCTGTATAGTGTAAAATTGTGGCATAGACGAGATTGGTCGTATCCTTGTATTGGCTTATAGCTTTTTTTAGATGAGAATATGCCTCTTGGGTGTGATTGTAAACATCTTGTTTTATATCTAATTCACAAAGAGCAATGCCGATGAGTGCGTGGTTAAAGGCAATAATCGTTAAGTCGAATTCTGGTTCTTTATCAATCATAGCTTGGGCAAGTCTGGCAAACTGTAGCATTTGCTGATACTCGTTTTGAGCGAACATCTGTTCTGCACTTCTTACGTAAAATGTGATAGAATCTTCCTTGCTATAACTTTGTTGATTATTCTGCGACATAATATTGCCGGAAAATGTTATAAAAAGGAGTAAGATGATAGTACTTTTTATACTATGGAAATTTGAATAATACATTTACTTCAGTTCCTTTATTGTTTTTTCCGCTTCTTTCTTATAAACTCCATTTGAATAAACGATTTCTTCAAATAATTGCATGGCTTTATCTTTTTCATGATTGCCTAAATAGCTTATTGCCAAATACCAATTAGCCTGTTGCCAATATTCCGTTCCTTCTCCATCATTTACTAACTGTTCAAGCAAGTTTATAGCTTCAGGCAGTCGCTCGGTCTCTATGAGGCAAATAGCTTTATATATTAGGAAATTTCGGTTAACACTCTGCATAACATTGAATTTTTGTAAAGCATCCTTGTATAGCTTCTTATGATAAGTATCCATGGCGGATATTATTCCCGGGGAGATTGATTCACTTCCTCGTGATGCTAATTCTTGGTCGTATTCCAATGGTGTATAATAGGTGACGAACATATTATTCATTATACGATTGTTGTGGTATATGTTCAGTGAAAATACGAGTACAAAGACAGCCGCAATAGAAGTGATTGGAATCAGAAATTTTCTAATCCCGTCTTTCCTTTTCATATTAGCAGTGAATGACCTTAATGTCTCAATGTCCTGCATGTCCTTTTCATGTCCTATTTGTCTGATTGTCTTTGCAATCAAATCTTCTATCTCTTTTTTTTGTGCATCCATATTACATCAGTATTATATTAGTCCTTTTTTACGGAATGCGGCTAACACTGCATTCCGTAATTTGGTGAAACACCTGACTTTAGTGCTCTTGGCAACGTCGGCATTGTTTAATCCTATTAATTCTGCAAGCGCTTCCATGGAATGGCGTTGCCAGTAGAAGCCAAATAATATCTTGCGACAAGTATCATTTTCCATCTCTTTCACTAATTTGTAGATTTCTTCTTGGCGTTCTATGGCTATGGCATTATTGTCATCGTCTGTAATATCAAGATTGTTGCCGCATCCTATTATCTCATACTCAGGCAATGATTGTACCGAATTTTTCTTCCGTAATAAGTCAATGGTTTTGTTCTTGCCTATTTGGTTGATGTAGGTCTGTAAGGAACAAGTCAATTGTTGTAGTTTGCCTGATGAAATGTTATTGCATAAGGCGATGAAGGAGTCATTGTAGATTTCTTCTCTGTCTTCTTCTCGTATCATGGGGAAAGTGATGTGATTGTATGCAAAGAAGCCGGCTCTCAGTTCGGAGTAGATGCGGCTGACTTCACGATTGTCTTGTATGTGGGATATAATATCTTCTTTCATTGTTCAGAGGGCATAAGAAGATTCAATCATTGGAATTTGCTTTGATGAGAAACTTTTGGCTTGTTCCCATATCTTGGGATAGTAAATTCTATTCCATTGGTTAACCTCTTTCAGCACTTTATATAAAGAGTAGGACAAGGTACCATAATAGCTGTTTCCTACTTTTGTTTCAAAGTTACGTTGGAAAGGTTGGCAGGCACTGATGATACAGATGGGAGACAAACCGTTTTGTTGTGCAAGTTTTGTTTTCCTTTCTATATGTTTGTTGCCGGGTGCTATATAGAAAGGATTGGAGGAAAAAATAACATTGGTTCCACGGATAGGGGCATCGTCATCTTCTACGTATTCCTCAATACGGTTGGCTGTTCCACTGTGGCAAGCATCGAAAGTTATCAAAACAGAACCATCGATGCCTATTTTCTGCCTGATGCTGATTAAGAACTTCTCAAGTTCGTCATCACGTAAATGATTCTCTCCTTCATAAATGCCTTTTTGGTATGTGGATTGGGCATCATAGGGGATAAGTGCTTCGTCCAACTCATCTGCTTCATCTCCGTTGTCATCTTCCATTTGTTGTCCGTGACAGGAAAAGTGTAGGCAGACGTCATCTCCGGCTTTAAGTTGTTTAATAAGGTGTTGCAGTGCTTGAATAATGTTCTTTTTCGTGGCTTGCTTATCTGTCAATGTGTTGATTCGGAATCCCAATCTATCGAACTGCGGCAGTAGTATCTGCAAATCATTATTGCTGTGGATGCTGTTCCAGCCGGACTCTTTGGGATAATTGGCAATAGCGACAATCAAGGCATGTCTCTGTTGCGCCTGACAACAGAGCACGCATAAGAGTGATAGCCATATTATAAAAAAGCGTTTCATCTCAACTCACATATTTTGATTCTGTTTTCTGCCATAGTATTATTATATGGGACAAAAATAGCATTTATCTCTGGAAAAATCTAATGAATGAGGAGAAATAATGATGGCAGCACTGGTGTTCAATGACTTATGAGGACTTTCGATGAAAGCCTCGCTGATGCAAAAGTGCAAGGAAATGAAAGGTAATGAGAGCGAACGGTTTTCAAATCATTACCCGATAATGAGGTAAGTTTATAGGTCGTTGGAGTTTATTTCTACTCTCTGCTACATTCTGCATAACAGTGTACAACTCGCTGATAACTAATTTTGTAACCAAAAAGAATTGGATTATGCGAAGTACATTTAAGGTGCTGTTCTACGTGAACGGAAGCAAGGAGAAAAACGGTATTGTTCCCATTATGGGACGAGTAACAATCAACGGTTCTGTGGCACAATTCAGTTGCAAACTGACCATTGCAAAAACAATGTGGGATGCCAAAGGTAATCGGGCAAAAGGCAAGAGCAAGGAGGCACGAGACATCAATTTAGCTTTAGATAACATCAAGGCTCAAATCATCAAGCATTATCAACGCATTTCGGATAGAGAAGCATTTGTAACTGCTGAAATGGTACGTAATGCCTATCAAGGTATCGGAACGGAATATGAAACATTGCTCGGTGCATTTGACAAGGACAACGAGAGTTTCAAGAAGCGTATCGGCATAGACCGTGCAGCAAGTTCCTACAAGGTGCGTGTTAGGTCACGAAATCATTTGGCTGCATTCATCAAAAAGTGCTACAAGCGCAGTGATATTTCTATGCTTGAACTTACTCCCGATTTTATCAAGGAGTATGAAATCTATCTTTCTACCGATGCAGGTTTGCATAATGGTAGTGTATGGTCGCATTGTATGTGGCTGAAAACAATCGTTTCAAAAGCACATTACAATGGACTGACACCGAGAAATCCGTTTGCTCAGTATCGGGTTAATCAGAATATCAAGGAGCGACAATATCTTACAGAAGATGAAATCAAGGCTGTAATGACACACGAGTTTGCAGACAAGAAGTTGGCTTATATCCGTGACTTGTTCGTGTTCGCAAGTTTTACAGCCCTGTCATTCGTGGATATTAAGGAACTAACTACCGATGATGTCGTAGAGATAAACGGAGAGAAGTGGATATTGTCGAAGCGACACAAGACAAAGGTCAATTTCCAAGTGAAGTTGTTGGATATTCCATTACAGATCATCAAGCGATATGAGAGATTTCAAGAGGACAAACTCGTATTCCCAAATCTCAACTATTGGAATATCTGTAAACCGCTGAAAAAGATGATAAAAGAGTGCGGTATCTCAAAGGATATTTCCTTCCACTGCACTCGCCATGGGTTCGCGACATTGGCTCTCAGTAAGGGTGTTCCCATTGAGAGTGTGAGCCGAGTATTGGGGCATACGAATATTACCACGACACAGCGATATGCGAAGATTACCACCGAGAAAATAGACAAGGATTTGACGATGTTCGGCAACAGACTTAATAAATCTTTTAGTGAAATTTCAATAGCAATGTAACTATGGAACGAGCAATTATAACAATCAGCGAAAATGGCAAGGTAAATATCCCAAGAGGTAATGTTTGGATGTCTGAAATGGAATTGGTGGAGTTGTTCGGGGTAATAGCCCCGACACTCCGAGTCGCTATAAAAGCGATATACAAGAGTGGAACACTTTGCCCTGTAAGCACCCAACGATGTGATTTGGCTACGCCTGCAAGTTGGGCTACATTCTACAATCTTGAAGTGGTTATTGCTCTTGCATTTCGGTTGAACACTTATGAGGCAAGCAGGATAAGGCAAAGGGTGTTGGAAGCTTTGTGCCAACGAAAAGAGAGTGAAATTAGCATACTGTTATCGTTGGAGAGTATTGGGCATCAGATTTCACCCAAAGGACACTGCTAATATAAGAATGAGACCTGCTATTCTTACGAACGGCAGGTCTCGAACTAACGTCTTATATGTAAATATCTATCAAAGGGATGATAGAGTTTCTTAATCTTCTCTATTGTGCCTCATTATTCAAAAGCCACACAGTCTGTCAATGTTCTGTTAGCTGGAAGCTCAACACTTATATATGTATTATAATTTTCTGCTGTGATTTCTACCTCACCACATACGCAATCTTTAAGTGTAATCTTTGCATTTGCAGCAAGAGCTGATAAGTCTAAATAGTAACCTTTTTCAAATACACATTCAGTAAAAGTTGTAGAAACATATGGGCGGATAAGACGGTCATAGTCTTGGTCATAGCCATTGTTTTGCCAATATTTAGATGAGTTCTCTCCAAAATTACATTTTGTGAATGAAACGGCATCAAGACCTGCAAGACTTGTCCACCCTTTCACTGTAGAGTTTGTCACTATCAGATTCTTCCCATTATGCTCAGTAGTATTGATTGCATAACCAGGACCATCAACAACTACATTATCAATATAAATATCTTGTTTAGGCGATGAAATAACAATACCACGACCGACAGGGGTGTCAATTGTTAAATTCTTGATTGTACCTCCATATGTTTCAACAGCATAACCATTGTATTGAGGATTTTCAATATCCAAAGAGAATCCATTGCCATCAAGAACACCACCTTCTTTCATAACTACAGCAACAGGCGTTCCATAAATAGCACTATTTGCAAGAGGAGCGGCTACATCTTCAGCAAATACAGTTGTATATCCTTGACTAAGAGCATAATTTACGCCATTAGCAGTACCTACTGTTGCAATATTATTTTCTACAGTATAAACATTTACAGTTACATTGTTAGTAGTATTTGAAGAAAGATCTGCGTTTGGTCTGTTATCACCCACAACTGCACCAGCAGCTGATTCCTTACCTGTATCTGCATATTCAGCAATCATATCTGCAATTACATTAGTATTATTAACTACGCAGTTTTCAACTTTAGCACCAGTCATTAAGCGTCCTGCTATACCACCAACACTTCTGTAGGCTGTTATATCAAGGTTGTTTACAGTACAGTTTGTAACAGAATAGCCCGTTTTGCTATTCTCAGAAACATATCCAACGATACCACCAACGTTATTAGCATTATTTTTCTGGCTGTTAGGAGTTGAGAGAATCTTACCACCATCTACATGACAATTCTCAATATTACCATAGATAGAACCTACGACTGCACCTGCTTTGTAATGTCCAGATATATTAACATTAGACAATTTTACATTCTTAATGTTACCAATTACATTACCAAACAAGCCAGCAGAATTTTCATCATCAGTAACCTTTACAGTCAAATTACTTATTGTCTTATTACCACCATCGAAAGTTCCCATGAATGTTTTGGTTGTACCGATAGGAGTCCAAGCAACATTTTTCATATCAACATCAGAAGTCAATTTCACTGTATAACCAGAGAATTGGTTGCTATTGGTATTACTTTCTGTTGATAACCAGTTAAGACCATCTACTGAGTAGAGATAATAGGTCTTGGTCGCTGCATCATATTTAACTCCATTTGTAACCTCTTCAAATTCAGGATAATTATAATCATCATCGAATCTTTCATCAATAACAATATTGAATTGAATATCGCCCGTCAGAAGTTTACCAAGAATATTGGTTCTCCAATTACGTTGTACGGGAACTGCATGTAAACCTTCATCGAAAACGATGTCTTCACCACCTGACTTAAATGTAAACTGCAGACCATCTGCTTCCAAAGTAGTTCTCTTTTCATCGTTATCAGTCAAAATATAGCTCATAGAAAGATACTTGTACTTCTCGTTTTCCTGAATAGTACCATCTCTATCCACATCAACTTCCAAAATTGCAGGGTCTGTAGGGATTGCTGCAAAATCATATTCAACTGCCTGTTCGCCTTTTACAGTACCATCGAGCAAGTTGATAGAAGTAGCAGCATTCTTGATGACAACCTTTGACGCGGTAATTTCTATACCTGATTCTACTGCTGCTTTCCAATCAGCTTCTGTTACACCCACATTGATTTGAGCAAAAGGACGCTTCAATACAACATCAATTTCTGTATTGCCTGTTACCTTGAAAGTTTCAGCCTTGAAGAATGCGTCACGAGTCTCATCGTTATTGTCACCCTCATAATCTACGGCTACTTTTAGTCCGTCAGTTTCTGCAGTAACTGTGTAAGCAGTGCAACTTGCATCCTGTGCCCAAAATACGGCTGTGTACTCCTGTCCCTTTGCCAATGTCACTTCTACTGCATCTTGCTTACTTCCATTTAGGAAGGCATTTTCTTTTTTAAGCAGACCAGCAGTTGAACCATTGATAGTTGTAATCAATTTTCCGTGTGCATCAAAAATAGCATAATAAAGCAAATCTGCACCTGTACCATCACTGATAGCACGGGTAGCGATACCACCTTCGGCAGCAAGTGAGAACGTCACCTGAGCCTCATTTCCTGACTGAACCACATCCAGTTCGTCATTCGAACACGATGTTGCGAGCAACATACCTGCTGCTGCAAACATACCTAAGAATAATTTCTTGTTCATCTTTGAAAAATTTAATTGTTATACAAATAGTTATTTTGATTTTCTTGTTTCTTAATGTTTGCCACATCCCTTGTGGATGTCGCACCCATTGTCGAGGGCTGTTCTGCATAGGCAGAACCGAGTATTATCATCAATCTGTTGTTTCCTGCTGATGCAGGGTAAAGGTCTCGGAACTGTTCCTCACCTTTGCGGTGTTAGCTTGTTTGTTCTTTTATGTTCGGCTTTTAACTCGTTATTAGGGTTATACTTATATTGAAAATCTCTTATTCTGTTGGTGTGAAATTTCCTGCAATGTTGCTTCTTTGGTTTGCCTCTATCTCTACCTGTGGAAATTCCACCATTTTGCTGTTATTGCCATCAGTCAAAGTCAATTTGGCAGAAATATTTGTGGCTGTGGTCGGAGCAAATACATAGCCCATAGCGAGGTAGTTATATTCCGTACCATCAGCCGAGAATGTCTCAGTTGTGGTCTCGTTGATATTCCAAGAAAATTCGGCTGCTCCACTTACGGTATTGGTGAATGGGTGGAATGTCTTGGGAGCACCACTTGCAGTAAATGTAGCTTGCATCGGTGTTCCTGTAGTACCCACATTGATTTGAGCCAACGGGCGGACAAGTTCAACAGGGTAACTGCAATCTCCTGTAATGGTAATATCTTCCATCGTGGCAAAAAAAGCGTCTGCGGCTTCTGCCTCAGAGAATGTAATCGGATTGGGCAGAGTATTCATTTCAATGGCGGTCAAATCATCTATATCGTAGATGTTCTGATTGCCATCACACGCCCAAAATACAAAACTGTATGTCTGCTCCTGAGCCAATGTAAGTTGCACATCTATCGAAGTATCGTTTATCGGGAACGATTGGCGGTCTATTTCGTAATAGTTCCAACTGCCTCCGCTGTTGTTATGCACATCGGCAACACCCTTTTTGAATATGCCGACCACAAGGGTATTTACCTGTTCCGCTTTGCCGAATGAACGGGTACGGATGTCCGTTGGGAGCGTAGCGGTGAAACTCACCTGAACATCGCCTACATCGTGCAATTCATCCGAACAGGATTGTATGCCTATCATAGTCAAGGCAAGCATTGCCAATATCTGTATGTTATGTAGTAGATTCTTCATTATGTCTATCTGTTAGGGGAAAATAAGGTTATGGTCTCCGTCAAAGTCGGGATTGATGGTAACACCTCCCGAAGCCTCCGACATCAGGAACATACCTGTCATTATGGTATGATGGCTACGTTTGAGCGGTACCTCTATTGGCTCGGTCAAGGAGAGTTGTGTACCCTCATTGTCATAGATACCTATCTGCACGGTTACAGCCGACTTCTTGCCGTTCACAAACACATAGTCAAATCCCATCGTTGCCTCCGATTCGGAGAGCTTTCTCAATGTGGATTCAAACATCACTCCCGTAGAGGAGTCCACAGGCTTGTCGGTATTCATACTGTAAGCATCGGGCATAAATCCTACATAGTAGAACACCACCTTGTAATCCTCGATGTTTACGGCTCTTGTCGGGGTATCATCTGTTGATGCAGCCTTGTTTCCGTTGGCTTTCGAAGCGACACGTACAGATTCCTTGTCTATAAACTCCACCACATCGTTTGTTACGAACTCAAATTTGGCAAGAGGACGCTGCATCGCAATATCCAATGTGTCGGGCAAATGCTCCATAATATCCGCTACGAGGGATATATTGTTAGAACCCCTGAAAGCATCACGGTAGTCATTGTTACCCTTGTGGTCGCCTTGCAGTCTGATTTCCGCAAAGTTGTCGGTATTGTGGAAATGGCTGTCACCGCTTGTCTGTACCAAGTCTGACCATACCATCACATTGTAGTTGCCGGGCAAGAGGTCGAGCGTCACTTCATGGTCGTAGCCCTCTGATATATCTTTCGTGAATACGAACTCCTGTGTATAATCCGATGTGGTACGCATTTTCTCCGACACGGGATAGGTGCGGACAATGTAACGTATCTTTCCATAATCACGATGATTGTCGTATGTTTCGCCATATCCCTGCTCAATGACCGATGTCCCATCATACAGATGTTCCCATTCGGTCATATCTGTTTCATAATTGAGGCGAAGATGCATTTTTACAAACTCCGGCGTTTCAGGCCATTCGTGAACATCACAAGCCGAAAGAAGCAATATCGGCAGGCACATAATAAAGTATAGAATCTTTCTCATCGCTTGCCTCCTTTCTTCTCATAGTCAAACGAATAGGAGAACGATACCGCTGCTTGGTCGATACCCCAGTAGGTCTTCTTGATGCTCTCTATCATCAGACCGTCTTTTGTGCGTGGGGTATTGTGGAACTTGTCGTAGTGATTTGAATATACTCCTGCTCCGAGTGAGAACTCCACCCTCCAACGGTTGTTTTTGCTGATGGGCAGACGATAACCGATGCTCACACCGCCACCGATGGCAGGCGTCTCACGGTTATGGTCTTGATAGCGGTAATCTCCATCAAAAGCAAAATTGTAGTATGCCAAGCCGAAATGTGCTCCTGCGAAGAATCCGTCATTCTCTTCCGACAACCAATAGCGGAATTCAGGTTGCAGGGCAAATGTGCGGAACTTGATGGTTGATTTGAAGTAGTCCCAAGCAGAATAATAGACAGGAAGCGTAAACGACCAATGCTTTGCCAAATCTACTTCTGCGGCAACATTGGCAATAGCCATTCCCAAGCCTATGGCATTGGTCTTCAAGTGGAGTTTGCGGTTCCATTCCTCTATTTCGGGGATAACTGTTTCTACGATAGCCGTTGTGTCGGGTACAATTTCCACAACTTCAACTATTGGCTCTATCGTAATGGTATCAGGCACGATTATAGGCACTTGTACGGGCGGTAACTCTTTCTTGTAGGTTACGAATACCGCACAAGCATTTCTCATCTGCTCGAAGAAGAGATTGTTCATCTGCTGCCATACCTTACCACCGTCCAATGCTCTCAATTTTACGACACGGTTGTCGATATGCGTATTCGGGTGATGATAGTCCACCAATCGGGCTTCTTCCTCCAAGATGGCAATTACTTCATCCTTGCGGATAAGTCCCGAATCCTCAATCTGCGATTTGAGATAATCCCACGGGATATAGCTGTCATTATAGGTAATAAGGCTGTCGGGAATATCCACCTCACTGCGGATGAACTTTTCAAGTGCCGAGAGACGGCCTTGTGCCAACTTACGGTTGAGTTGATAACTGCCTTCGGGAGAAGCTGCTCCGCAGAAGGATACTTCAATGATATTGATTGTACTGTCTTGGCGTATAGTTCGTAGGAACTCCAACATCTCCTGCATACGGGCGGCATTGTCCGAATAGGCGGAGTCTATGACAGTACTGTTCACACGGAAGTCAATACAGATTTCCGTGTGTCTCTCTTGCGAATGCGCAATACCTACACCAAACAGCAAGAGAATCAGTGTTATACAATATTTCTTAATGCGCATAAATCAGAATAATAGGTCACTTCTCTTTGGAAGAGTGATTTATGCGACATACTGCTATTGATTACGAGTAGGTTATTTGAACAGTCACGACATAATTTGCTCAACAATCCACATTGCCACTAAACAAAATCTGAATCGAGCATAACATTTTTTAGTGTAAATTGGTGCTATTTGCCGAAAAATGTGTAATTTTGTATCGGTAATCATTTCTCTTCCAAAGAGATAAGTTCTCTCTTCCAAAGAGACCTTTCATTCGCTCAACAATCTATTCTGCTCTGCACCTTCAACATCAGCCCTATTCTTTTGGCTCTTACGGCTTATTGTGTCTTGACTTTATAATTTCAGGAGTATATTTATAGAGATATTTACGGAAAGAATGGATGTTAAGTCCAAATCGTTCAGCAATATCCTTCATCGTATCTGTGCCGTTTTTCAGACATTCGATAGCAGCCGCATATTTATCTGCCGTCTTTTGTTTCCTAAGTATCTGCTTGCGTTCCGTCTTACGATGAAGCAGTTCGGGATACTTGCTCTTTATGTAAGTTCTGAAATATTCATTGTAGCCACACTCGTCCATCACGGCATGGATAGTGGCGTTCCCTGATTTCAACATTTCTACCCCTTCAGCAAACATCTGTTCACTGGATACAAGCAACGAATTATGCTTTTCGATGGCTTCGGGATAGTTACGGCGTATAAAACCGCCTACACTATTATAGGTAAGTCCCAACCGTTTGGCAATGGATTTCAAGGACTCGGAAGTGGTTACATAGATGCGTAGCGCCTCCGCATACTTTTCTGCACTACGATTGGAAACGACCTTACCGTCAGATGTCCTTATCATTCCACGGGCTGTAACCAATTCGGGATGATGCTCCCTGAGATACATCCTGAATGTTTCGGGATTCAGTCCAAATTCCGCTGCGACCTTTGCCGTTGGCAAATCGGTATTCTGTAATCTTTCGATTGCATTGGCATATTTCTCAGCAGAAGATTTTTTATAACGTTTGGTTTGCTCCAATGCCATACCTTCGTCAAAGCCCCGTCTAAGAACCATCAGCTCGGGATGCCAAGTTCTCAAGTGGTAGCGGAAGCCACCGAGAGTTACCCCAACAATACGTACTATATCCTTTACATCCTTCGATGTTGTACGATACAGGTCTATAGCCTTCTCATATTTTTCAAGAGTTTCACGGTCTGGCTCACAGACAGTCCAATTCCCGTTACGCAGACCTCTGACCTTTTGACCTGTTGCACGGATACGTTTCTCCTCCCTATTACGGGTAATTTGTGGGTAATAGGCTAAGATGTGTTCTCGCAAACCCGTGTAGGATACATTACAAGCCTCTGCAACCTCTTCAATGGTTTTATCGGATGATTGCAACATCTCAATGGCAGTAGCATACTCTTCCTTGCTCCACTTGCGTGCTCCATATTGCAGATTGACGGTTATTCCTATCCGTCTGCGTTCCTGTTCTCTGCGTGGTACGATATCGGGGTAATGTCTGCGAAGTTGGCTTGCCAAAGAGGAACAATCTACGTTGAAGATACGTGCTATCTGAGATATATTGTATTCAATATACTCCATACTGTCGCAAGCGTCAATGGCATCCTTGTATTTGTAATGGGCGGCAGTAGTTTGACCTTTCTTTCCTCTAAGTTTGACATTCTTAAATTCTGTAAGATTATGTCGTTTGAGGATTAGGTCACGGTGATGAGTGGAGAGGTAAGAACTGAACGCGGAAAAGCCGACCCCGGTCTGCTCGCATATTTGTTTTATGGAAAGACCGGTCTCTACATAGAGGGTAATTGCATCGCTATACTTTTCTCTGGTTTCGTGTCTAATTCCTCGTTGCTCTTTCAATTTTCGGTTGCCATTTTTTATGGGTTACTTAATTGGGGTAGGCAATCGTCAGGTTTACAAGTTCTTAATTCTATATATAGAAGCTAAAGAGTAAACTTCTCTTGATAAGAGCAATTAATATTGTAGGTCTATTCTATGAATGAGTCTATTAGCAGGTTGACACATTGGAATTTGCTCAACAATAGACTTGTGGAGCAAAACAAAATGAAAATCAACCTGCTTTTTTAATTCCTTTTTTGGTTACGATTATATAATTCTTCGTAAATTTGCAATGGTAATCATTTCTCTTATCAAGAGATTTTCTCATTCGCTCAACAATACCTCCTTATAGAGATTTCAATATCATACTGTTCGCCTTGTCGATGGCTACGGTGTCTAATGATGCCAGATAGATGCGTGTGGTGGCTTCCGAGTCGTGTCCCATACCCTCACTGATTACCGAGAGCGGTACATTCTTGCTCTTGGCGATGCTCGCCCAAGCGTGACGAGCAACATACAAGGTTAGTGAAACGGATAATCCCAACTCTTTACCGATGATTTTCAGGCAACGGTTGATATTATGGGCTGCATAGATATATTGCTTGCGTTCATCTATATCACCGAAAGGTTTGATGATAGGCAAAAGGTAATTGGATTGCGAAGTATCGTACTTATCCACAATCTCCTGCATACACTTCTCCCATTTGATGAAGAGTTGTTGCCCGGTCTTGCGTCTGCGATAGGATAGTACCCCATTCTGCAAATCCTTTTTTCGTAGGTATGCCATATCCACGAATGACATACCTCGCGTATAGAAGCTCATAAGGAACATATCTCGGGCAAAATCAAAGGTCGGATTCATAGAGAAGTTCATCTCCTTAATTCGCTTGATGATTTTCAGAGGTACGGCTCGCTTGACGGTCTTATCCACTCCCGTATAGACGTGCTTGAACGGGAAGCGTTGTGAGGTAAGTTCCTTCTCTACGGCACGATTATATACTGCTCTGAGATTACGCATATAGAATGATGAAGAGTTTGGACTCACTCCGTTATTCTTCAAATATGCTTCGTATGCCATCATCATATCAGAATCCATATCATCCAATGTCACATCTTTGTCCTCTCGGAAGCGTCTGAAACTGCAAAGGGTCGCAGCATATGTTTCCGATGTGCGTATCTTGCCCAATGTTTTCAGATTGGCAATAACGCCCTCCATAAATGGAAAGAGAAAATTTTCGGGGTTGTCCGATGCAAATTCCGCTATCACATCACCTGCGGTATAATCACAACCGCTATGCTCAAAATCAGCGATGACCTTTTGGAAATGCTTTACATCCATCCGGATTTTGTCGCCAATCTCCGATAGGTGGCGTTTTCTGCTCTCGTTGAACTTGGGTAACACCACCTCCGAAGAGTGACTGTTCCACTCATGGCCGTAGAGACGGTAGCCCGTCTTTTGCTGACGGGCTACACGATTATGGATTACTTGATAGAAAATTGAGCCTTGTCCTCCATCAACCGTTGATGGTCGGAACTTAATCTTTACTGTTGCCATATCTCAATCAGGGTTTTGATTTATTTTGTTTAACCTTACTATTATCCTGCTTGTTCTTAATGGACTTGGCTTTGCTCTCCTGTTCCCTTGCTGCCTGCTCTTTCAAACGTGCTTGCTCGGCAAGGGCGGCTTGTTTACGAACGGCCTCTTCATAGGTTTCTACATCCTCACGCATCTGCTCAATTGCTTCGGCATTGCGGTTGAGTTCAAAGATGTCCTCCAATGTGGCTATCTGCTCAGCCGAAGCATCACCTTTCATCTTGATGTAGCGGTATTTGAGAGAATCATCCTCTTCATCCTTGTTCCGCTGCGACTCAAAGTAATATGCAGACGCTAAGAATGCGATGAAAATCGTATTGAGTGTAATCACAAACCAATCAAGTTTGGAATTGAAGTTCAGATTGATGTTATAGTCATTCTCTCTATGAAGTACTTTGGACTCCTCAATCATCGGTATAAGTGACGCTGTCAACTTTTTAAGGTTTTCAAACTCGTTCTGAATGGCTACAAAATCGGGCTTATTCTTACCTGAAACACCCTTTACATTATCATTGACAACACCGAGGTTTTCACTCAAAGTCTTTGTAAGTTCTTGAATCTTGCGTTCTGTGTACTTACAATTAGCACCTGTAGCATTCTCAACAAGAGCCTTAATTTCTTGAACTAATGCAGTGTTGTCCACATTAGGAACAGCCGAATTACCCTCATTCGGTTGAAACTTTTGCAATTCAATTACTGCGGTTTCGATTCTCTCCAAGCATCCGTAGATGCCTTCCATAAACGACTCATTGTCGTTGTGGTTAAAGTTTTTATTACTCATATCAATTTGTTTTAAGTGTGAAAAATTTGTTTGCTTAGAATCTTATTCCTTGATTCTTCTTTCGCTCCTTCTTCTTTTGTTTCTGCCAAGAAGGTGGTTGCTCTTCCTCTGGTGGAGCATCTGGAACATTTAGCAAGCCCAATCCATTGCACTCAATAAGGCTATCAGTAACACTATAATTTTGCTCTGTTTCTTGCCTTGTCGGTTGCTGTTTAGGTTCAATCTCTGTCTGCGTTTTCGGCATATCCCAACTTAATTGCTCGTTAAGTTTTGAATAACTGAACTGTCTGCTCACATCGGAAGCCTTGAAAGTGTAACCGTCTTTGGTGAAACTCAACCCCTCATTCTTACCCGTTCTTCGGTTAATCTTAAAGGTCATACCTATGCCTTGCTTTTGCAGTTGGTTGCCTAAGTCCCACCATGTCCGACTCCGTTTCAATGCAGCCTTAACAGCATTATGAATCTCATACTTCACCCGTTCAGGATCGTGGAGTTTCTTCACATTGGTCTTGCTCTTATCCTCTGCGTATGTCAATCCGTATTTGTCTTTTAGTTTCTTCGTTGCAATCTCATTTCGCTTAAAATCGTTCTGCGAAGAGATTACCTTACCATCATAGTTTATGCGATTATAAACCAAATGACAATGCGGATTATCGGTGTTATGATGCCTTACCAAGATGAATTGAGTATTCTTAATACCCATCAATTCCATATACTCCAATGCGATTTTGGTCATAAATTCATCCGTTAATAGTGGTGCATCTTCTGGTTTAAAGCTGAGTGCAATATGTCCTAACGGTTGCTTAATTTTCGGATTTAAGAGACATTGACAGTTGAAACTATCAATCATTTCTCTGTTGCTTCCGTGCAAAACGCCGTCAGATGCAATGATTTCGGCATTGTCTTTTCCCATCACATAGCGAATGCATCCACCAAAGGATTTTCCCTTCTTGATTTTGCCTATCATCTGCACCTCCTTTCTTCGGCTTTGTAGTCGCTTAATACCTCCTTCAACTTGGCAAGCAGTTCCATCACTATATTCTTTGCGCGATAGAATCCCATCTGATGCGATAGCTTTGCCATACCCGTAAGGTTACGGATTACGGCTGCATCCTCAGCCGAATGTTTGGCAACTATGCGTGCTTCAAAAGCAGCATCTCGAATGTACTCGGCAAGCGTGCGATTGGCGTTCTTGCTTCGGTGGCGTAACTTCTCATAGTCTGGCTTCGAGAACTTCACCGTTACCGATTTTGTGAGTCGTTTCAGAGTGCTTACCTGTGGTCTGCCTCTGGGCTTGGGTTTCGTTATTTTCTTATTATTCATCATTGCGATTTTTACTTGGTTATTGATTTTTCAATTCGTTTTTTCACAATATGCGACCATCGGGAGCAGATTGCCTCCACTCGGGAGTGGAGCGAGGTTTTTCGGGTGCAATGGCGTCCCCGCTGACATTTTTCGGCATCCCGAAAGATAACCTCGCTACACCCCAAGACTGAGGCTTGCTGCTTCAACCTTCATTTCCGGTTTTCGATAGTTCCGATTGCTTTTTCTGGTTTAGTTACCGTAATGCAGTCCGTCCGAACTGCCGTTGGGCGGTAAGGTAGGCATTGAGGCATTACATTCCTTTCCAATGCTCGAAATCTTCTGAATATAGTTCAATGTGATGGAGAACGATGTTCTCCAATAGTCCTGACATACTCATTCTATCCTCACCGATTTTGCAGGCGAACTTATCGAGCATCTTACGCAACTTACCACTGATGAATACCGGTTTGCGGTCTTCAATTTTGTAAGGTCGCATAAAGGTGTTGCGATACTCCTCCAATGAGAGCTTGCGTTGTTTACTGCTCACTCGGCGTTGGATGGGTGGTGTCGGTGGCTGTTGCTCTACTATATTGGTTGGCGGAACTTCATCTGTCACCTCTGCAACGGAAGGCACTGCTTCCGTTTGGGCTTGCTCCGCTACTGATGGCAGAGGAAGTGGCTTGATGTTTTCAATAGAGAAATCCTCCAATGCTGCATCAATACTCTTCTTTCGACTCTCTTCTATTTGCGAGTTCTGCTCGGAGAAATCCAAACCTGTCATTTCCTGCAACTCTGTTTTACTTAAAGTCTGTTTTTTACTCATTTTTTTGAATGTTTTGAAAGTTAATACTATGGTCTTTGTGCACAATTATGACCGATTATCTGCTGCAAAGAAAATGTGCATACAATTCTACCACAACTAATTAGGTCTATGTAGGCAATTATGAATAGTATTGCTTTTTGGGCTGATTCGTAGGCAGTGCAGACTGCATAATTCTTCCCAAGTTGAACGGGTTATGATGGATTGGGGCGAAACGCTTAATTGAGAGAATTAAGGTCTTAAATCTGATAGCGGATAGACGGACTGCCGAAGTGTCGGGAGTTGGTCTATCCGCTATACTG
>OHQX01000534.1_pt1 | contig 16447 bp, 17 predicted proteins | sample 1578251 | NCBI WGS metagenome assembly OHQX01 (sample SAMEA3879507, study PRJEB24766) | human gut metagenome | biome: human-associated habitat; feature: feces | place: USA | collected 1985/1987
TGGTGATGATGCTTTGTATAAGCATGATTATTCTAACGAGAATTTCGTTTGACAAGGCATTAAGGCAGTTTGTTTTTGTACTTGCCGGAACGATATTTGCGTTTTTAATACCGCTTATCATGCAAAAAGGCACGATGTTTCGAAAACTGACATGGACATATGCCGGTGTGGGAATAGTTGGACTTTTGTCGGTGCTTGTGGTAGGAGTGGCGAGCAGAGGAGCAAAGCTTTCTTTGACATTTGGTCCTGTTTCGATTCAGCCGTCAGAGTTTGTAAAGATACTTTTTGTGTTTTTTATAGCATCCATGCTGTATAAATCAACTGATTTAAAGCAGCTTGCCATAACAAGCGGCGTATCGGCAGTGTTTGTGCTGATACTTGTTGCATCAAATGATCTAGGTGGAGCGCTTTTGTATTTCTTTACATATCTGGTCATGATTTATGTTGCGACAAAAAAGTTTTATATTTTTGCCGGAGGACTCGCGTTTGTGGGGCTTGGAATGTATGCAGGCTATCATCTGTTTTCACATGTGAAGAACAGAATTGTTGCATGGCTTGATCCTCTTTCTGTCATAGACAAGGCCGGCTATCAGGTGTGTCAGTCGCTCTTTGCCATAGGTACAGGCGGACTGTTTGGCTTTGGACTGGGGCAGGGACTGCCAAATAAGATACCTATTGTGTCTAAAGACTTTATCATAGCGGCTATCTCAGAGGAGATGGGCGGTATATTTGCTGTCTGCCTCATTATGGTTTGTGTCAGCTGCTTTCTTATGATATTTAATCTTTCCATGCAGATGAAGGATGCATTTTACAAGTATGTGGCGTTGGGACTTGGCAGTGTATATGCGCTTCAGGTGCTTTTAACTGTCGGCGGCTCAACCAAGTTTATACCGATGACCGGTGTGACACTGCCGCTTGTGAGCTACGGTGGCAGCTCGCTTCTATCTACGATGATTATTTTTGGAATGATACAGGGCATGTATATTATGCAGGCAGCCCCTGAAAAAAGGAGAAATATAGATGACAAGAGACGAAAGGACCATGAGACAAAAAACAGACAAAAGCAGACAGCTAAAGAGCCAGGGGCGCAGGGAAGTCAACAGAGAAGGAGACAACCGGCAGCAGGCGGCAAAAACAGCACGAAGACACAGAAATAGAGAGTATGCGGTTGTTACATATTTTTTTCTTATAGTTTTTGTTGGATTGATAGGTTATTTCTTATATTTCCAGTTTGTAAAAAGCGACGAATTCATCAACAGTCCATACAATTCGCTGCAGGATCTTTTCTCTAAGAACGTAGTGAGGGGCGAGATACAGACTAAGGATGGACATGTCATAGCACAGACAAAGGTAGGTTCAGATGCATCTGAGACAAGGGAATACCCTGACGGCAGGATGTTTGCGCATGTGGCAGGCTTTGCCGTAAACGGTAAGGCCGGGCTTGAAAAGCAGGAAAATTTCTCATTGCTTCGCTCACATGAGTTTTTCCTTGACCAGATAGTAAATGATATAAGCGGTAAGAAAAATACCGGTGATAATGTCGTAACCACACTGGATTACGAAGCACAGGCGGCTGCATATAATGCACTTGACGACTATGAAGGTGCTGTCATTGCAATTGAGCCGAAAACAGGAAAGATTGCAGTTATGGTGTCAAAGCCTGATTATGACCCAAACACCATAGCAAGTGACTGGGAGAGCGTAAACGGTGAGGGCAGCACTTCTCTTTATAACAGGGCAACACAGGGACAGTATGCTCCGGGCTCAGTGTTTAAGATTTTTACAGCACTTGAGTATTATAACGAAAATCCGTCTACATACAACGACTACAGCTTTGATTGTGACGGCAGTATTACAAAGAACGGCTTTACAATCCACTGCGCCGGCAATAAATCACACGGACAGGAGGATTTAACAAAGTCGTTTGCAAAGTCATGCAACTCGTCCTTTTCCAATATAGGTCTTTTGGTGGACAACAATAAGCTTAATACCTTGTGTGACGATATGCTTTTCAATAAGAATCTGCCCATAGCCTTTGATTCAAAAAAGAGTAAATTTGCACTGGATAACAATGCTTCGTCAGCTCTGACCATGCAGACCACGATAGGTCAGGGAAACACGCTTGTTTCACCGCTTCACATGTGCATGATTGCCGGTGCAATCTGCAATGATGGAAATCTGATGAGGCCATATCTGGTAGACCATACGGAAAATGCGAGCGGGGCGCTTGTGGAGCAGAATAAACCGGCTTCATACAAGCAGATTATGTCAAAGGATCAGGCAGCTTTTCTCCAGAATCTTATGGCAGCAGTGGTATCTGATGGAACAGGCGCAAAGCTAAGCGATCAGAGCTATGAGGCCTTTGGAAAGACCGGAACTGCCCAGGTATCAGATTCTACAGATCAGACCAATGCCTGGTTTGTGGGCTATGGAAAAAAGGACGGCTACAATGATCTGGCAATCGCAGTAGTTGTGGAGGATTCGGGTGCCGGAAGCACATATGCTGTGCCGGTGGCAAAAAAGGTATTTGATAAATATTTCAATGAATAGGCTTGTTGCACTTTTTTTAGAAGTAGGTTATACTTAAGTGTAATGACAGACGTTATCGTTCATATTTCGCTTGAACTGACAGATAGCGTTTAAACCACACTTGGAGGAATGGCAATGATAGAAGCAACGAGCTGTGGCGGTGTGGTAATCTTTCGTGGCAAAATATTACTCTTATACAAGAACTACAGGAACAGGTACGAGGGGTGGGTACTGCCCAAGGGAACTGTGGAATCTGATGAAGAGTACAAGGACACTGCAATCCGTGAAGTGAAAGAGGAGACTGGTGCCAGTGCAACGATAATCCAATACGTGGGTAAGAGCCACTATTCTTTTACCGTGCCACATGATACAGTGGAAAAGGATGTACACTGGTATCTTATGATGGGCGAAAGTTATTATAGTAAACCGCAAAGAGAAGAGTATTTCATGGATTCAGGGTTTTACAAGTATCACGAGGCATATCATCTGCTCAAGTTTGCAAATGAGAAGCAGATACTTGAGAAGGCTTACAATGAGTACCTGGATTTAAAGAAAAGCAACTTATGGGGGACACACAAGTATTATTAGTATTATTAAAAAGCAGTTTTATAAACTGCTTTTTGAGGTTTTGGAATGAAATGGTATGAGGATTTATTTGTAGGAGAGTCTGTTACCGGAAAGATAAAGAAAATCAAGTGGAAGATAGAGCATAATGCCGGCATGCTTCACACATACATCATCACGTTTCCGTCAAATGAGGAAAATCTTTTGGATATCATTCCGACAAGAGAATTGCTGCAAAAGGGATATCCTAAGAAGAATCTGCACATAATCGCAGTAGCGGGTAATTATGATGAGGCACTTTTGCTGGCCTGTGATATTGTTAAGGAGACATACGAAAATACAGGTAAAACAGATGTGAAGAGCTATTTAAAGAGCAGACGGAGGAAATAGATAGATGATATTTACGATTTTAAAGGTCATAGGCATCATACTCCTTGTAGTGCTTGCTCTTATACTTACAGCGCTGCTTTGCGTACTGTTTGTGCCGGTCAAGTACAGGGCTGTCGGAAGCTTTGACAATACAGACATAAGAGCAAAAGCACATGTGTCATGGCTTTTTCATTTGTTTGCACTGCATATAGAGTATGCACAGGAGACTGACGGATATATAAGGCTTGCTTTTGTGAAGAAGAAGCTGTTTGATAATTATGAGGCTTTGGATGATGACGATATGGATGATGCAGCTAAAACTGAAACAGAAGATAAAGTCAGTGAAAACACCGGAGATGAGCCTAAAATACCGGCAGATGAGTCAGAACATGTCGCAGATGAACAGACAGAGAATGAATGCACAGCACAGACTCATAACGAGCAAAGGACAGTAACTGATGAGAATCAGCATATAAAACAACAAACTAAGCTCACTCATCAAAAAACGTATAAAAAGCGAAACAAAAAGTCACATAAAAAGCAATTTAAAGATAAGTCAGAAAAAATAAAAAACTGTATCTATAAGCTAAAAAGAGAATACAGTGATGAGAGAAATAAAGCTGCTTTTTCACATCTGAAAAAAGAGCTTTTTATCATTCTTAAAAGAATATGCCCAAGGCGGCTTAAGCTTACAATGGTTTATTCAACCGGCTCGCCGGATACAACAGGTATTTCATTGGGAATTTTAGCATGTTTTCCTGTCGGCTATACAAACAGATGGCGGATTACACCTGATTTCGAGAGTGAAAAGCCGTATGCAAATGGCAGCTTTGATATAAAGGGGCATGTGATAGTAATAAGTATTTTAGCGGCAACACTTAGAATTTTATTTGATAAAAACTGCCGCAGATTATATAATAGGATAAGCAGATAGGAGGAAGATATTATGGCAGATAATAGTTTCAATAACACAGTGGAGTCACTTTTCAAGGGGATGGACAGCTTTATCACTACAAAGACTGTAGTTGGTGATGCGATTCATATAGGGGATACAATCATACTTCCGCTTGTGGATGTGTCGTTTGGAGTGGCAGCAGGAGCATTTTCGGCAGAAAAGAAAAATAACGGAGCCGGTGGTATGGGTGGAAAGATTCAGCCAAGTGCAGTGCTCGTTATCCAGAATGGACAGACAAAGCTTGTCAATGTAAAGAATCAGGACGGTATGACCAAGATACTTGATATGGTGCCGGACATTGTAAGCCGTTTCTCAAATGGGAAAAATGATGACCTTAATCTCGACGATGTAAAGGTAGACGAGGCAGAGGACGATAAGCAGGATTAATTTCATATATGTGAGCAAATAAAAAGGACATCCAAACGGATGTCCTTTAAAATTCAAAAGATTCAAAAATAAAGACTAAGCTCTCTCAACTTTGCCAGATCTTAAACATGAAGTACATACATATAACTTCTGTGGAACTCCATTGACCTTGCAAGAAACCTTCTTAATGTTTGACTTCCAAACATGATTTGATCTTCTATGAGAATGGCTGACATTATTTCCATAATGAACACCTTTTTCACAAATTGCACATTTTGCCATGATATTGCACCTCCTTGCATTTCACTAAGCTTACCATACTCTTAAGCTCACAACAAATGTATTCTATCAGATTAAAATAAAGAATGCAAGGATAAAATATAAAAATATTTGCTTTTTGTGAAAAAAAAGGTATAATAACATTAGCTACGTCACAATATGATGGAGGTATATATTATGAAGGGACAGATGGATACCCAATATGGACAAATTTTAATTGATACAGATGTTATTGCAACCTATGCAGGCTCTGTAGCTGTAGAGTGCTTTGGAATAGTAGGCATGGCAGCGGTCAACATGAAGGATGGTCTTGTAAAGCTTTTAAAGAGAGATTACCTGAACCATGGAATAAATGTAAAGGTAGATGAGAACAACGAAATTACCATTGATTTTCATGTAATAGTAGCGTATGGTATTTCAATCGGCACTGTTTCGGACAATCTTATCGAGACGGTTAAGTACAAGGTTGAGTCATTTACAGGAATGAAAATTGCAAAGATCAATATTTACGTTGAGGGCGTAAGGGTAATTGATTAAGGAGGACTACAAAAAGTGGAGATCACAAGCATTAATTCAAAGCTCCTTGCAAGGATGTTTCTTGCGGGAGCCAAGAATCTTGATTCAAAGAAAGACTGGATAAATGAGCTGAATGTATTCCCGGTACCGGATGGTGATACCGGAACAAATATGACAATGACAATCATGTCTGCGGCCAAGGAGGTCAGCTCGCTCACAGAGCCTACCATGGCAGAGCTTGCAAAGGCTATTTCATCAGGCTCTTTAAGAGGCGCCAGAGGAAACTCGGGTGTTATCTTATCACAGCTTTTCAGAGGCTTCTGCAAGGTTATAAAGGAATACGATGAGATAGATGTCACTATTCTTTGTGAGGCATGCCAGAAGGCGGTTGAGACAGCTTACAAGGCAGTTATGAAGCCGAAGGAGGGAACTATCCTCACAGTGGCAAAGGGCGCAGCAGAAAAGGCTCTTGAGCTGTCAGACGAAACAGAGGATGTTGTCACATTTGTTGAAGAGGTTATAAAGCAGGCTGAGTATGTGCTTGACCAGACACCGGAGATGCTTCCTGTATTAAAGCAGGCAGGTGTTGTGGATTCGGGCGGTCAGGGACTTGTTCAGGTATTAAAGGGAGCATATGATGCTCTTATCGGTAAGGAGATTGACTATACGATAGAGGGCGCACCAACAGGAGCAGCTCCAGCAAAGATTTCGGCTGAGACAGAGGCAGAGATTAAGTTTGGTTACTGCACAGAGTTTATTATTGTACTCAATGCGCCAATGTCAGACAATGAGGAGCACGCATACAAGGCATTCCTCGAGTCAATCGGTGACTCTATAGTCGTTGTAGCTGACGATGAGATCGTAAAGACTCACGTACATACAAACGACCCTGGACTTGCACTGCAGAAGGCACTTACCTTCGGCTCGCTCAGCAAGATAAAGATCGACAATATGCGTGAGGAGCATCAGAAAAGCTCATCAAGGATTCACAGAAGCTTGCAGCACAGCAGAAGGCTGAGGAAGAGGCTTATGAAGCTGCTCAGGCTGATGAAAAGACAAATAACATGCCTGCAAAGGAAATGGGCTTTGTATCTGTTTCAATCGGAGAGGGCATGAATGAGGTGTTTAGAGGCCTTGGAGTGGACTATCTCATAGAGGGTGGTCAGACCATGAACCCTAGTACAGAGGATATGCTCAACGCTATCGAGCATGTAAATGCAAAGACAGTATTTATCCTGCCAAACAACAAGAACATCATCATGGCTGCAAACCAGGCAGTAGACCTTGTTGAGGATAAACAGATTATTGTTATCCCTACAAAGACTATCCCACAGGGTGTCACAGCGCTTGTAAATTATATACCTGACCACAGTGCCGAGGAGAATAAAGAGCAGATGATGGCTGAGATAGAAAATGTCAAGACGGGACAGGTGACATATGCAGTCCGCGATACTGAGATTGACGGAAAAACCATCAAGCAGAACGACTTCATGGGAATCGGAGACAAGAGCATCCTTTCTGTTGGAACAGACTTAAAGGCTACCACACTTGAGATGGTAGATGCCATGGTAGATGAGGAATCAGCGATTGTCAGCATCTATTTCGGAAGTGATTCTGATGAGGACTCAGCTAATGAGCTTGCGGCAGCAATCGAAGAGAAATATCCTGATGTAGAGGTTGAGGTCAACGATGGCGGACAGCCAATCTACTATTATGTTATTTCTGTAGAGTAAAGCCTTTTAAAGAATATAAATGATATTTATTATATTTAGGAGCAAATATGGATATAGCTTCACCGATTACCGCGGTTAAGGGAATCGGGGAAAAAACACAAAAAGCATTTGCTAAAATGGGAGTATACACCGTTGGTGATATACTCCTTCATTTTCCCCGGGATTATGTAAAGTTTCCGGAAATAACGGATATTGATGAACTGAATAATGTAAACGTAAGCAGCACCTATGCCATCCATGCTGTGATTAAAAAGGCACCTGTAGTGAAAAATACAGCGAGAATGCAGATTACATTGCAGGATATCGGCTCGCCCGGGCATATGATACAGCTGGTATGGTACCGTATGCCATACCTTAAGGCACAGCTTGTGCAGGGAAGACATCTTATATTTTACGGACATATTAAGCCAAAGGGCGGCAGATATGTCATGGAGCAGCCTGTGGTGTATGAGGTGCAAAAGTACGAGGCTATACGCGATACACTGCAGCCTGTGTACTCCGTGACAAGCGGTGTGACAAACAATCTGATAGTGAAGACGATAAAGGAGACTCTGTCACATGATACACTGCTGTCAGATTATCTGCCTAAGGATATAAGGCACAGATACGGCTTTTGCGAGTATAATTATGCCATGAAGCAGATACATTTCCCTGATGACTTTGACGCTCTTGTGGAGGCAAGAAGACGGCTTGTTTTTGATGAGTTTTTTCTCTTTATCATGGGCATGCGGTATCAGAATAAAAAGCAGCAGAAGGACAAAAATGAGTTTGAGTTTACGGATGATGCTTTTATAGACGGACTGATTGATAAGCTTCCGTATGAGCTGACAGGCGCGCAGAAGAAGACAATAGATGAGATAAAGCAGGATATTAAAAGCCCTTATGTGATGCAGAGGCTTATTCAGGGCGATGTGGGCTCAGGAAAGACGATTGTTGCTTTTCTTCTTATGGCGTGGGCGTCAAAATGTGGCTATCAGTCTGCTATTATGGCTCCGACGGAGGTGCTTGCAAACCAGCATTATGAGACGTTTTGCTCACTGGTCAGTCAGTTTGGACTTGATAGTCCTGTTGTGCTTCTTACCGGCTCCATGACGGCAAAGCAGAAAAGAGAAGCCTATGCGCGCCTTGAAAACGAGAAAAATGCGCTTATTATAGGCACTCATGCGCTCATACAGGAGAAAGCGGATTTTTCCAATCTGTCGCTTGTTATCACAGATGAGCAGCACAGATTTGGAGTGAAGCAGAGGGAGAGCTTCTCGGATAAGGGAAGAAAGCCACATATACTTGTGATGAGTGCCACTCCGATACCGCGTACGTTAGCAATAATCATATACGGTGATATGGATATCTCTGTCATAAATGAGGTGCCTGCAAAGAGGCTTCCAATCAAGAACTGTGTGGTTGGCACGGCATTCAGGCCAAAGGCCTACAGCTTTATTGCTGAGCAGGTGAGAGCCGGCCATCAGGCGTATGTTATATGTCCTCTTGTGGAGGAAACCGAAAACTCGGAAGGGGAAAATGTCACAGACTATGCAAATGTGCTTAAAGCGGCACTGCCAAAGGATATCACTGTAGATGTGCTTAACGGCAGGATGAAGAGCAAGGCAAAGGATGAGGTGATGCAGCGCTTTGCAAATAATGAGTCGCAGGTGCTTGTGTCCACAACAGTCGTGGAGGTTGGTGTAAATGTGCCCAATGCAACCGTCATGATGATAGAAAATGCAGACAGGTTTGGACTTGCACAGCTTCATCAGCTAAGAGGCCGTGTAGGCAGGGGGGATGCACAGTCGTATTGCATTTTCATCAATTCGTCAAATTCAAAGAAATCAAAAAAACGTCTGGAGATACTAAATAAATCAAATGATGGCTTTTATATAGCAAGTGAGGATTTAAAGCTCAGAGGTCCCGGGGATTTCTTTGGAATCAGGCAGAGTGGAGAACTTGCGTTTGCTCTTGCGGATGTGTATCAGGATAGCGATGTGCTAAAGGAAGCATCTGAGATGGTGGATGAGGTGCTTGAAGCAGACCCGGCGCTTTGTACAGCGGAAAACAGAATACTGAAAAAGAAAATGGATGAATTTGCAAAAGAACAATTAAAGAGGATGAATCTGTGATGAGCTTAAATGGCTAAAATAAAAGCTGATATCGCATGCAGGACTATGCATGTGTATATCAGCTTTTTACTTTAAGGGTTTTGGAATGGTTATGAAATTGTTATGAAATAAGTATAATCTGCTTACTCAATCTGCCTGATATCGGATATATCCGGGTGAATCGTGAGAGAATAGTTTGTGTAATACACGACAAAGCCGGCTGCGGCACCGTTTGGCTTTTTGACATTTTTCTTTTGCAGATAGTCTATCTCTACCTTGTCGGCATTTTTGCCCTTTGAGTAGTAGCCTGCGAGCTTGCCGGCCTCCTCAAAGGTGCTGTCCGGCAGCTCTTTGTTTTCAGCTTTTACAATGACATGTGAGCCGGGCATGCCCTTGGCATGGAACCACCAGTCGTTTCCGGTTGCCAGCTTGAAGGTGAGCTCATCGTTCTGGTAGTTGTTTTTGCCAACGTACATATCAAAGCCGTCTGATGAGATATAGTGGAAGGGTTTGCTCTTTACCTTCTGTTTCTTTGAACCCTTTCCTTTTTTGATAAAACCATATTCTATCAGCTCATCCTTTATCTGGACGAGGTCGTCAGCGCTTAAAGCGATATCCAGTGAATTCTGAATTGATTCGAGATGGTCTATCTGGCCTTTTGTTTCAAGAATCAGCTCGTTCAATGCTTCGGCAGTACGTTTCATCTTTCCGTATTTGTCAAAGTATTTCTGCGCGTTCTCGGCAGGAGTTTTTGTGTTGTCGATAGGGATTTTGATGATTTTGTTGTCATCATAATAGTTTGCAGCTTCAAGAAACTTGTCGTCCGGTGTAAGTCCGTAGCCGAATGCGTTGATAAGCTCGCCGTATACCTTGTACTTTTCGCGTTTTTCAGAGTCTTTAAGCTGCTTCATCTGCAGGGAATATTTCTTCTGGTTTCGCTCCAGGAGGGTATTTACGTGTTTTCTCAGGTCGGCTGACTTCTGGCGAATACGTGTATAGGTGTTTCTCTCAGAGTAGTAAAGCTCTAAAACCTCTGATATGGATTCATATTTTGTGACCGTTAAATCGCTATACTGAGTCAGCTCTATTGAAGAAAATTCCTTTGGTTCATTGCCGTCACGCACGATATTCGGCGTAAAACGATTATTTTTTATGTCCTCCATCATCCATGTGAAGTTGCTTCCCAGGTGCAAAAGCTCATCGTGTGAGTAGGCAGCTACAGGGGAGTCCGCGTCAAGGCCTGCCCTGTGAGCCAGCTCATTTGCCACAAGGGGGCTGATGCCGGAAAAGGATGAGTATATAGCCTTTGAAACAGTAAGCGGCTTTGCTGATATAATATCAACAAACTGCTTCGAATCTACAGTCAGAGGATTATATTTATCCTCCTGTGTCGCTGGGATAGTGTAGGCTCTGCCCGGAAGCACCTCACGCACAGAGCTTACGGATGCGGGAATACGCTTGGCACTGTCTATTATCGTACCATCGGAGTCGGTAAAGATGATGTTTGAATATTTGCCCATCAGCTCGATAATAAGCACCTTGTGGCATAGATCGCCCATCTCGTTTAAGTGCTCGATTTCAAAGTTTATGATACGCTCCATGCCCGGCTGGTAAATTTTTGTGATGCGTCCGTTTGCTATATGCTTTCTTAAAACCATGCAAAATGTAGGGGCAGTGAGGGGGCTTACCTTATTGGTGGGTGTCAGGTAGATGAATGGAAGAGATGCACTTGCAGACATCGAAAGCCTGAACGAGCCGTTTGGTCCCTTTAGGGTAAGAAGCAGCTCATCTGCCTCAGGTTCTGCGATTTTACTGATTTTTGAGTTTAGTATCGTGCTGTTTAGCTCTGCAACTATATTTGAAATGACTATTCCGTCTAAAGCCATGATGTTCCTCCTTATTTCCTATAAATATTCTAAGTTGCTGAATATTTATAATCATGAATATTTATATTATAATATATTTGACGAAAATCTCAAGGAGTTATATAATAAACTCATCTATGCATATGCGAAAGGAAAATTATGATTAAAAGTATGACCGGCTTTGGCAGATACGAGTACGCAGATGCAAGCCGTAAGATTACAGTTGAGGTAAAATCTGTAAATCACAGATATCTGGATGTCAATATCAAGATGCCTAAAAAGCTCAATTTCTTCGAGAGTGCAATAAGGACTCTGCTTAAGGAGTACATAGAGCGTGGCAAGGTTGATATTTATATCACATATGAGGATTTTACAGAAAATAATCTCTCATTGCAGTATAATAAGGCTCTCGCGGGAGAATATCTTAAGTATCTGAATCAGATGGCGGAGGAATTCGGACTGGAGAATGATATAAGAGTGAGCACGCTGTCGAGATATCCGGAGGTATTTGCGATGGAGGAACAGCCTGTAGATGAGGATGAGATGTGGAGCAGTCTTGAGAAGGCTCTTCGCGGTGCATTTGAGCCATTTGTTGAAAGCCGCGTGCGCGAGGGAGAAAATCTTAAAAAAGACCTTTGCGAAAAGCTCGATAATATGGTATCATATGTTGATTTCATTGAGGAGCGTTCGCCACAGATTATTGTCGAATACCGTGCGCGTCTTGAGGAAAAGCTAAGAGAGTTGCTTGCAGACAGTCAGCTTGATGATTCAAGAATAGCCCAGGAGGTCACTATTTTTGCGGACAAGATCTGTGTGGATGAGGAGACAGTCAGGCTCAAAAGCCATATCCTTTCCATGAAGGATTCGTTAAATGCCGGTGGCAGTGTGGGAAGAAAGCTTGATTTCCTCGCACAGGAGATGAACCGTGAGGCGAATACCATCCTTTCAAAGTCCAATGATCTTAAGATTTCTGACACAGGCATCAGTCTTAAAACTGATATAGAAAAGGTCAGGGAACAGATTCAAAATATTGAGTAATTTTAGGAGATTGTGATGAGTAACACAGGAAAATTAGTTGTTTTTTCAGGCTTTTCGGGTTCCGGAAAGGGTACTATCATGAAGGAGCTTATGGCAAAGCATGGTGATGATTATGCACTGAGCGTATCAGCCACGACCAGAGGTCCAAGGCCGGGTGAGGAGCATGGCAGAGAGTATTTCTTTATCTCAGAGGAAGAATTTGAACAGATGATAAAGGCAGATGGACTGCTTGAGTATGCCAAGTATGTAGATCATTACTACGGCACACCAAAGTCATATGTCAATGAGCAGCTTAGCGCCGGAAAGAATGTGATTCTTGAGATAGAAATCCAGGGAGCTTTAAAGATAAAGAAGCAGTTTCCTGATACGGTGCTTATGTTTGTGTCAGCGCCGAGTGCAGATGAGCTTAGGGACCGGCTTGTAGGAAGAGGCACAGAGACAAAAGAGGTCTGTGCACAGAGACTTTCAAGAGCATATGAGGAGTCTTTAGGCATAGAGAAATATGATTATTTAGTGGTAAATGATAAGCTTGACGATTGTGTAGAGCTTGTGAATGATATCATCCACAGCTCTGACGACACAAAAAAGAATCAGGATTATCTTGTATCATCAAATATAGATTTTATAAATAAAATGAGAAAAGAGCTTTTAAGCTTTTCGAAAGGAGTTAAATAATATGATACATCCATCGTATGTAGAGTTAATGAAGGTAGTAAACAACAATGTAGAGATAGGTGAAGAGCCGGTAGTAAACAGCCGTTATTCTATCGTTATTGCCGCAGCAAAGCGTGCACGCCAGATTATTGATGGTGCAGAACCACTTATCGCACGCCCTAAGTGCAATAAGCCATTATCTATTGCTGTAGAGGAGCTGTACACGGGAGCTGTCAGAATCGTCTCAGATGATGAGGATTTAAACGAAGGCGAAGAGGCTTAATCTAGGAGGGGAAAGGCTGTTTTGTCTTTCCCTTTAATTGTAAATACTTACATTTGAGAGGTACTATGAAATTATTATTTATTTCGCTTGGATGCGATAAAAACCTTGTGGATTCAGAGTATATGATAGGCATGCTTGCAAATGACGGCATTGAGATGACCGATGATGAGACACAGGCTGATATCATTATCGTAAACAGCTGCTGCTTCATAGGTGATGCAAAGGAGGAGAGTATCAATACAATTCTCGAGATGGCTCAGTATAAGGAGACAGGCAAATGCAAATCACTTATTGTGACAGGCTGTCTGGCACAAAGATACAAGGATGAGATTTTTAAGGAAATCCCAGAGGTTGATGCCATACTTGGCACCAATTCATATGATACTATAGTTGAAGCTGTCCATGAGACACTTGAAAAACACAGATACAGCAATCTGCACACCTTAGAGGGACTTCCCAGCATAAAGACAAAGCGTATTGTCACCACAGGAGGGCATTTTGCTTACCTTAAGATAGCAGAGGGTTGCAATAAAAACTGTACCTACTGTGTCATTCCTTCCGTCAGAGGCCGTTACAGAAGTGTGCCGATGGAGGATTTGATTGAGCAGGCGAAGAGCCTTGTGGAGCAGGGAGCAAAGGAGCTTATACTTGTTGCCCAGGAGACCACACTTTACGGAGTGGATTTGTATGGTGAGAAGTCACTTCATAAGCTTTTGGATGAGCTCAACAAGATAAGCGGGCTGTTCTGGATAAGGATTATGTACTGCTATCCTGAGGAAATATACGATGAGCTTATAGAGTCCATGATAAAGGATGAGAAGGTATGCCATTATCTGGATATGCCAATCCAGCACTGCAATGACGATATTTTAAGGCGCATGGGCAGAAAAACAACAAAGGCTGAGCTTATGGAGCGTATCAGAATGCTGCGTGAGAGAATACCTGATATCACACTAAGGACCACACTTATATGTGGCTTCCCGGGTGAGACACAGGATAATCACGAGGAGCTTATGCAGTTTGTAAATGATATGGAGTTTGACCGTCTGGGAGCCTTTACGTATTCTCCGGAGGAGGGCACAAAGGCAGCTGCAATGCCTGACCAGATAGATGAGGATATAAAGGCTGACTGGCAGGCTGATGTCATGGAGCTTGAGGAAGAGGTCATTTTTGATAAAAATGAGACACTAAAGGGTAAAGAATTATATGTTTTCATAGAGGGCAAGGTGGCTGATGAAAATGCTTATATCGGCCGTACATACAGAGATGCACCGAATGTTGACGGATATATATTCATCAACACTGATGAGACACTTATGACCGGCGATATATGCAAGGTTATGGTGACCGGTGCGTATGAATATGATTTGATAGGAGAACTTGTAAAATGAATTTACCAAACAAACTTACAATCTTAAGAGTGATACTTATTCCGTTTTTTGTATTTTTCCTTATTTCACCGTTTTTTGACGGATACGGAAATTATATAGCACTTGCGATATTTATCATTGCAAGTCTGACCGATATGGCTGACGGAAAAATTGCAAGAAAATACAATCTTGTTACAAATTTCGGCAAGTTTATGGATCCGCTTGCAGACAAGCTGCTTGTGTGCTCTGCAATGATATGCCTTGTTGATTTAAAGCTTATCCCTGTATGGGTTGTGCTTATTATCATTGCAAGAGAGTTTATCATAAGCGGCTTCAGACTAGTTGCATCAGACAATGGAATTGTCATTGCAGCAAGCTACTGGGGAAAGTTTAAGACAACCTTCCAGATGCTTATGGTTATTGTTATTATTTTTAATATCAATCTGCAGCTTGGCTGGTTAAATATCCTTGGAACAATCCTCATTTATGTGGCACTTGTGCTCACAGTTGTTTCGCTTATTGACTATATTGCAAAGAATAAGGACGTCTTAAAGGACCAGAAATAGACTATAACAGGGAGAAAAGTATGAGAATAATAGCAGGAACGGCGAGAAGCCTCCCTCTAAAGACTATTGAGGGAAAAGATACAAGACCGACTACTGACAAGACGAAGGAGACTCTTTTTAATGTCATGCAGTTTGATGTTCCCGGAGCATATTTTTTAGATCTGTTTGCTGGAAGCGGACAGATAGGGCTTGAAGCGTTAAGCCGCGGTGCAGCCTATGCTGTATTTGTGGAGAATTCAAGAAAAGCTGCTTCATGCATCGAGGACAATATCCATTTTACAAAGTTTGATAAGGTCTCAAGGCTTATGATGACGGATGCTGTCACGGCAGTACGTACGCTTGAGGGCAAATACAAATTTGATATCGTGTTTATGGACCCGCCATACAATAAGGAGCTTGAAAAGGAAGTGCTTATTACACTTTCGGACAGCGATATATTAAAGGATGATACACTTATCGTGGTTGAGGCTTCAAACGATACTGATTTTGATTATCTCACAGAGCTTGGCTATGAGATAGTCAAAGAAAAAATCTATAAGACAAACAAGCATGTTTTCATAAAGCGTGCATAGGAGATACAATATGAAGGTAGGAATTTATCCGGGAAGCTTTGATCCGGTGACATTTGGACACCTGGATATAATAGAGCGTTCAGCAAAAATAGTTGACGAGCTGGTTGTCGGAGTACTCAATAATAGTGCAAAAAACTCGTTGTTTTCTTTGGAAGAACGTGTTAGTATGATAAAGGAAATGACAGCACACATACCAAATGTCAGGGTAGGGTGCTTCGAAGGACTTTTAGTTGACTACATGAAGAAAATCAATGCAACAATCATAATAAGAGGATTGCGTGCAGTGACAGATTTTGAGTATGAGCTGCAGATTGCACAGGCTAATGGAGTGCAGAATCCGCAAATAGAGACGGTTTTTCTAACTTCGAGCCTCAATTATTCATATTTAAGCTCTACTATTGTCAAGGAATTTGCATCATACGGAGGAGATATATCAAAGTTCGTACCTGAACAGTTCATTGATAGAATTTATGCCAAATACAATATTACCAGGTAAGGAGACAGTATTTATGAGCAGTAAAATGGAACAGATTATTGAAGAAATCGAAGACTATATTGATGGCTGCAAGCCGTCACCTATTTCAAGAAACAAGATTCTTGTCAATCGTGAACAGTTAGAGGAGCTTCTTTCAGAGCTTCGTACAAAGACTCCTGAGGAGGTCAAGAGATATCAGAAGATTATCAGTAATAAGGAG
>OHQX01000540.1_pt1 | contig 16382 bp, 10 predicted proteins | sample 1578251 | NCBI WGS metagenome assembly OHQX01 (sample SAMEA3879507, study PRJEB24766) | human gut metagenome | biome: human-associated habitat; feature: feces | place: USA | collected 1985/1987
CTTCTTTACTTCGAAATAAGCCTGCGGATGCAAACATGCCGGGCAAACTTCAGGAGCTTCCTTACCGATTTCGATATAACCGCAGTTACGGCATTGCCATACCACTTCGCCTTCTTTAGCGAATACAGTCATATTTTCGATGTTGTTCATGAAAGCCAGGTATCTTTCTTCGTGGCCTTTCTCAGCGATTGAGATATTGCGGTACATAGCAGCAATCATCGGGAAACCTTCCTGTTCTGCCACATCAGCGAAATGAGGATAATCCAGTGACCATTCTTCGTGTTCGCCGGCAGCGGCAGCGCGAAGATTTTCGAGTGTATTACCGATCACAGCAGCCGGATAGCTGGCAGTAATTTCTACCATACCACCTTCCAGGAACTTGAACATACGTTTAGCGTGTTCCTTTTCCTGATCAGCTGTCTCTGTGAAGATTGCTGAAATTTGTTCGTAACCTTCCTTCTTTGCAACACTTGCAAAATAAGTGTAACGCATTCTAGCCTGTGATTCTCCTGCGAATGAAGTCAGCAGATTCTTCTCTGTCTGGGTTCCTTTAATACTTTTAGTCATAATTCTAATCTATATTTAAATTGGTTATTACCAAACGTAACTTGTCGTACTATTTATAACGCAAATATAAGCGATTTGTTCGTAATAAGCTCCCTTTTCTTGATGAATAAAAACTATCGATTCATAGATAAAACCTATCAACAATCAAATAGCATGTTGCTAAACATACTTATCTCGATTATTTTGCGTAATTTTGCAACCTCTACTTTGCAAAAGAGCAAATTATATATAATAATTCACAGAAATGAAGTTATTTGAATTTAAACCCAAATTGGTTTCTTGTTTAAAGAATTATTCGAAAGAAACGTTTATGGCGGACCTGATGGCAGGCGTCATTGTCGGCATCGTAGCACTTCCACTGGCCATCGCCTTCGGTATTGCTTCGGGAGTATCGCCCGAGAAAGGTATTATCACTGCTATTATTGCCGGATTCATCATCTCTCTGCTGGGAGGAAGCAAAGTCCAGATCGGCGGACCGACAGGAGCTTTCATTGTGATCATCTACGGCATCATCCAGCAATATGGCGAAGCCGGACTGATTGTGGCAACGCTTATGGCAGGTGTTCTCCTTATATTATTAGGAGTGTTCAAGCTCGGAGCCGTTATCAAGTTTATTCCGTATCCCATTATCGTCGGTTTCACCAGCGGTATTGCCGTTACCATTTTTACTACGCAGATTGCCGATATCTTCGGCCTGTCTTTCGGAGGTGAAAAAGTACCGGGAGATTTTGTCGGGAAATGGATGATTTATTTCCGTCATTTCGATACCGTGAATTGGTGGAATACCATTGTAAGTATTGTCAGCATCATTATCATTGCAATCACTCCCCGGTTTTCTAAAAAAATTCCCGGATCGCTGATTGCCATTATTGTAGTGACAGTGGCCGTCTATCTGATGAAGACTTATGGCGGAATAGATTGCATTCCGACCATCGGCGACCGTTTCACCATTAAGTCAGAGTTGCCGGATGCCGTTGTACCGGCTCTGGATTGGGAAGCTATCAAAAATCTGTTTCCGGTAGCTATCACTATTGCAGTGCTGGGAGCTATCGAATCACTCTTGTCTGCCACCGTAGCCGATGGTGTGATAGGCGACCGTCATGATTCCAACACGGAACTAATCGCACAGGGTGCCGCAAATATCGTAGCGCCATTGTTCGGAGGTATCCCCGCTACCGGAGCTATTGCCCGTACGATGACGAATATCAACAATGGAGGTAAGACGCCGATTGCAGGTATTATCCATGCGATTGTTCTTCTTCTGATTCTTCTTTTCCTGATGCCCCTTGCACAGTATATTCCGATGGCTTGCCTTGCCGGAGTACTGGTCATCGTATCTTATAATATGAGCGGCTGGCGCGTCTTCAAGGCTTTACTGAAGAATCCGAAATCCGATGTCACCGTATTGCTGATTACTTTCTTCCTCACTGTTATCTTCGACTTGACAGTTGCCATCGAAGTAGGACTGATCATCGCCTGCGTACTCTTCATGAAACGTGTCATGGAGACTACTGAAATCTCCGTCATTACGGATGAGATCGACCCGAATAAAGAATCGGATATCGCCGTCAACGAAGAAAACATCATGATCCCTAAAGGAGTGGAAGTATATGAAATCAACGGTCCTTACTTCTTCGGTATCGCTACGAAGTTCGAAGAAACGATGGCGCAGCTGGGAGACCGTCCGAATGTACGCATCATCCGTATGCGTAAAGTTCCGTTCATCGACTCCACAGGTATTCATAATCTGACTACACTTTGCGAAATGTCGCAGAAAGAAAAGATTACCGTCATTCTTTCCGGAGTCAATGAGAAAGTATATAAGGTGCTGGAGAAATCCGGATTCTATGAATTGCTGGGAAAAGAAAATATCTGCCCGAACTTCAAGGTAGCGCTGGATAGAGCGGAAGAAGTCATGAAATAAAGAGACTACAACATAAAGAAAGAGCCATTTTATCTCCTGCTTTTCGGGATTAAAATGGCTCTTTTTTATTTTAAGAGAGGGATTACCGCTCCACTAAACTTTTAAAAACAAGCCACGTTTATACATCATTCTCAACAGGAAGAAAAGAATAAGATAATTAGCAAAAGTAAGCCATACGGGATAATAATCTCCGATGTATTGTTTCAACCCATAACTGACCGAATCAGCAATGCAACGGAAGTTCACCACTTCGCCCAACAGATAAGCCGTGATGGAGTTCATACCATACACTTTCAACCAGTTCAATCCACGGCTGTGTCCCTTATAGTCAATCCAGTAATAAAACAATGCCATCAGCAGAAAGCAATAACCACCGGACAGTAATGTCATACTACCTGTCCACAAACGCTTAATGATGGGCATCTGCAAACTCCAAAGCATCGCCAGCCCTACTAAAAGCACACCAATGACGGACAGAGTCTGTACCACCTTTTTACGGTTCGCTTTCCCTTCTTTCATAATCTTTCCGGCAAAAGCTCCAAGCATGACAGTCACTCCGAATGTCAGACTGCTCCATATCCATGTGTAATTGTAATAAGGTGAAAAGCTCCACGTTCCGTCCTCATTCCAGAAAACACCATCTCTGAAACGACCTAAAACCCATCTGTCCACCTGTTCGGCAAAGTTTCCAGCCGGTGTGAAGTCACCCAAAAATGTCATGGGAATCCAGTATATGAAAAGCAACAGCAAAGTGATTCCTATCTGCCACCTGAATGAAAAATGTAACTGAATGACTGCCGCAATAAAATAGCCGACAGCAATAGACTGCAAAGTATTTGAATAGAGATAAATATGACTGCTGTCCAGTCCAAGCAGATTTCCCTGAACAATCATTCCGAAAATAAACAGCAGAAACACCCGCCTCAGAATCCTCCGATAGACGGGCCAGTAACTGCCGGACATACCGATGTACTTTGACAGTGAAAACGGCATCGAAGCACCTGTCATAAAGAGGAACAACGGCATCACAAGATCCCAGAAACGGAATCCCTCCCACACTTCATGATCAAACTGATAAAGGATATCATTGAGAAACGGCAAGTTCAACTGTCGTACCAACGCCGCAAACACCGGCTGAAAGAAGACAAGAAGAAATAGATCAAAACCCCGAAGAATATCCAAAGAAGCAAGTCTGGATGTGTTATTCTCTGATAATTTACTCATAGTATTAACCAATTCATATTATTATTCAGTTATTGTCTCATCAAAAACATATGCTGTAAAGCGTCTTAATACAAATATATTCAAAACTTCTTTCTCCTACAAGTACATCGGAAAGGAAATGAATCATTGGAAGAGAAGCGAAGTTAGAGTAAATCGACCAAAATCTGTCAGAGAATGACTAAATAGTATTATTCCATATTCAAATTAGGTTGTAATTTTGCCCTAGACCTAAATGAAGTATTTGTCAAATCCTAATTAATAAAACAATAGTATGAAAAAACATTTTCTGATTTTTACAATCTCGCTTCTATTTTTCTCGCTTGCACAAGGCAAAGTGAAGCTCCCTGCCATGATGGGAGATCATATGGTACTTCAACAAAACAGTTCCGTTAAGCTGTGGGGATGGGCAGACAGCAAAAAGGTGACTGTCACCACTTCGTGGAATAACCGTACTTATAAGGTATCGACAGACGATGAAGGAGCATGGCTGGTCAAAGTGGATACTCCTGCCGGAAGTTTTACCCCTTATTCTATTACCATCAGTGACGGAACCCGGGTCACGCTATCGGATATATTAATAGGAGAAGTATGGATATGCTCCGGTCAGTCTAACATGGAAATGACCATGAAAGGAAACATGGGACAGCCCATCGACCATTCGCTGGAAACTCTTCTGAACGCAGGCAACTACCGCGACCGTATCCGTTTTATCACTGTCCCCCGAACCAAAGGAGTGAAAGAACGGACAGACTTTGAAGGAGCGAAATGGGAAGTTTCTTCGCCCGAAACCACTATGGATTGCAGTGCCGCAGGTTACTTCTTTGCCCGACAACTGACGGAAACGCTTCATCTCCCCGTAGGACTGGTCATCAACAGCTGGGGAGGTTCACGAATCGAGGCATGGATGACAGAAGAAACGCTCGCCTCCGTGGAAGGCGCAAATATAGAGGCCGCCAAAAATCCAAAGTTAGATACGAACAGCCGGCTGCAATGCCTGTATAATATCATGTTACTGCCTGTGAAAAACTATACGGCACGCGGATTTCTATGGTATCAGGGAGAGTCGAATCTATTCAACTATCAGATCTATGCTCCGATGATGACTGCGATGGTGCAGCTCTGGAGAAATGTATGGGAAGCACCGGATATGCCTTTTTATTATGTCCAGATTGCTCCGCACAAATACGGAAACAGCCGGAACATAAATTCCGCCTTATTGCAGGAAGCACAAATGAAAGCATTGCAGACAATCCCCAACTCCGGAATGATTCCTACGATAGATGTCGGCGACGAGTTCTGCATTCATCCTCCTCAGAAAAACGTAGTAGGACTCCGGCTAGCCAATCTCGCACTGACTAAAACATACGGTCTCCATAAATTTCCATCTACCGGACCGATGATGACAAAGGTGGAATATTCAAAGAACAAAGCGATCGTCACACTCGACAATGCCCCTTCCGGACTGGCACCGGGCAGCTGTGAATTGGAAGGTTTCGAGATTGCAGGAGCCGACAAGAAATTCTATCCGGCAAAAGCACGGATTGCAGGTCGCACAAGAAATGTGGAAGTATGGAGCGATCAGGTCGCCCAACCGGTAGCCGTACGGTATGCTTTCCGTAATTATGTAGGAAACATCACTTTACGCAATACATTAGGGATTGCTGCTTTCCCGTTCCGGACAGATACATGGGATGATGTAAAGTAAGAGCTGATTAGCCTCTGTGCAGGGTATATATGCCCTGTGTACAGGAGCTATATATCCAACGCGCAGGAGCTATATATCCAATATGTTGGGCATATAGCTCCTGTATATTGAATAATAGTCCTTTTTCAATACACTATATTTTATTCATTCCTGCACAGTTTTGAACTAATAGAATAAAGATTACTATCTAATAGAATGATTCTCACTTCATAAAAAGAGTATTCAAATGAAGAAATCCCTAACCAGATTAAATATGGAGGTAGCAGACTGAAGGACTGCTTGTGAAAGTAATCCTTCCCGTCTGTCTCCCAAAGAGGATGCCAATAGTTCCCCACAGGCATCCTCTTTTGTTATATATCAATGATTTACACGAAACACATTCTAGAATGAATGCATCCTCAGTTGCTTATCAACCAATATTCCGTCTTTCAGATTCAGATCAAACTTCACTTTACGTTTCGCTTTCAATTTCAGAATAAAGAGTTCTTCCGAACCTTCCAAAGCCTCCTGTTTTCCCATATTGACGAAAGTAGGATAGAGGGATTTCACACCATTCGTATGCAGGCGGTCATAAGTCAGATTTTCCATTGCTTTCATATTCAGCGGTTCCACGCCTACAAATTCATAGTCGCTCTGATCATAAGGCAAAGCAAAGCTAAGTGCATTAACCGAACGCAGATCATTACCCTTCACACGGATTTCAACGATTTCGTCCTTTTGATACTGCTTCTTCGGAGTGCTGATGGACAGAGAGCCGGATACTTTCTCCGTAGCTTCCCTGTCGACACCGCCGTCGAGCTGAGTGGCTACGACAGAAATATCATAAGCATCTATCAAGTCATTCATGTTGATATCGCCTTTGCTGATATAACCTTCAAAGTCTGAGTCGCCACGACGCAATCCGGTATAGTTCATATAAGAAGTCAGGTCATTGCGGTCGATCTTGCCATCATTGTTGATGTCGCCTTGCAGGTAACTTGCCGTTCCCGGTACTTTGAATACGTAGATTTCACGACCTGAACCATAGTTTCCTACACCTGCCGTAACGTTCAGTTTGATGTAACGTGCATTTGGACGCTCTGTGAAAGTGAATACTTTTACATCACCATTCCGTTGCCATTCGAATGCTCCGGCTTCCGTCCAGTTTTCTTTGTCCATACTGTAAGATACCGTTCCTTTCAGCAGTGTACCGTTGCCGGCATCCGCACGGGGCAAATAATGGAACTTATCCAGTTGGTTAACTGTTTTGAGGTCGATAATCAAATCTAATGGTATGGAGTTAACGCTATACTTCGTGTGCCATGTATCTCCCGATTCGGAGAAGTTGAACAATCGGTCTACACCGAATCCTCCCTGCGATGCGGCAGTCGATTCACCTTCAATGCCACGAATAGCAAATTCCAGCGGATTAGTCTTCGTTTTCACCTGAATCTCTGCCCATTCGGAAACACCGTCTTTGTTGACAGCACGCACTTTGAATGCGTAAGGAGTATCCGCTTTTAGGTCTTCAAACAGTAAGTAAGTATCCCGGATAGTCGTATAAAGCATTCCGTTAAATTCAATCTCATAGTAATCGGCATTGGGTACTTTGTCCCAAGTCGGTTGCAGGGTATATGCTTCTCTGTTCTGCTCGCTTACTTGAGCGTTTTGTGGTACAGACAGAGTTCCGGTGCTTACCAAGTTCCGGTCGGCCGGTTCAAAGCGGAAACCTTCCACGTCCAGTTTGATATGCAACAGCGGATTCCTTGTGATAACCACTTTCTCAAATTCACTTCCTTTGGTTGCAAACTTATTCAGATTGGGGGTTTCTTCGTACCAGAATACGTTTTCTCCATTCAGAAGTTCCGCTGCCGTGCTTACTTCCGTCAGTTTTACTTTCTTGTTGTTGATTCTTGCAGTCAGTTTCTTCGGTTTCTCCGTGACGTTGATGCGCAGTTCCGTCTTTTTATCTTTTACAAAACCGTCGAAACTTCCGGCTGTGGGATGAATGGTGATAGTCACACGGTTCTTTGCGTCTACGTTCGATTCGATCAGGGTAGATACCGATTTCTCCTGACGGTAGGCTTCCGTCACACCGTCGTCGTCATATTCTACGGTTGCAGTATGGCGGTTCGGATAAAATTCATAGATGCGAAGTGAGGGGTCTATTTCGCTGACATTATTGTTAGGTTGTGTCATCGGAATAATAGCGCCATTCTTTACGAATACGGGTAACTTCCAAACCGGAGTATCAAAGTTGCTGAGAATACGGTTGCCTTCGTATTTCTCTCCGCTGAAATAGTCTATCCAAGTGCCTTCGGGCAGATAAATTCCATTGCGGATATCATTGCCCTCTTTATCAGCCTTCGTATTCTGATAGACAGGGGCTACGAGAAAGTCGGTACCATACATATATTGGTAGCGGGTAGCCGTTCCGTATGTATATTCATTCGGATAGTCGAGGAACATGGCACGGATGAGAGGCATACCATCCACCGCTTCACGGGCAAAGCTATACGTGTAAGGCATCAGCTCCGATTTCAGTTTGAGATACATGCGGTTAATGGATGTAGCTGGTTCGCCTAAAGCATGGGGGTACTTTTCGTTGGCGCCCCAGCCATCCATATTCAACTGCATGGGGGTAAATGTTTTCCATTGGAAATCACGTATATTGACTGCCGCATTCTTTCCACCAAAGATTCCGTCCATATCCGAGCAGATATTCGGCTGGCCGGACAGACCGGAACCTATATAAGTAGGGATATGAAAACGGATATATTCCCATTCGCCTCCGGTCTGGTCGCCCGACCAGATGCCGGCATAGCGTTGTGTGCCTGCCCAGCCGTCCAGTGAAATGATAAAGGGACGGGCATCATTGCCATAATAAGGCATAATATGTCCTACGTCTGCCACTCCGTTCAATCCGAAGGAATAGCCGGCTCCTACCCATGCCACGTCAGTTTTGAGTACACGCACACCGGCATCACGGACTTCTTTCACGATGTCACGCTGCAATAAGGCGCTTACACCTTCTTTCGGGTGCAGGTCTGACTGTGTCCAGAGTCCTATTTCCACTCCGTTCTTGCGGGCGTAGTCTCCCAGGCTTTTCAGATTGGCGATGTTGCCGTCCAACGTTTCCGTCTGTCCGTATCCGGCTCCGTAACCGTCGTTCGGAAGTAACCATCCGAGAGGCATATCATGATTCTTGTAACGGTCGATAACGGCACGTGCCGAGAACTGATAATTGTTCTTTTCACCATTCAGAGACTCTTTGATGCCGCCATTGTCTTTCTGGCTTTCTTTATAACGCTTTCCGTCTTCAAAAAGGATTCCTTTCTCGTCTTCCTTCCAGTAGTCACGGTTGTAGGCATTGAGATGTCCTTCGTAAAAACCGAATTTGGGCAACAAAACGGGGTTTCCCGTCAACTGATAGAAATCATTCAACAGGGAAACGGCTCCGTCGTTGACCATATAGAAAATATCAAGGTAAGAAGAATTGTGAGACAGTTTCACTATGTTTTTCTCTGTTGCTCCAAAGTCGTATTCACCTTTCCGGAAAGTGTACCACATCATTCCGTAACCATTGGTAGACCAGTAAAAAGGGGCAGGGGAGGCCACTCCGCCATCCGTCCAGCTATTCTGATTTTCGATGGCAATAACCTTGCCTTTATGAGAGAAACGTCCGTTTTGCACACCGCCTCCGTAGAAGTATTCTTCGGGATTCTCCTTTAAGGTTACAGTCACTTCTTTAGGACCGAATACCACCGGAGCGACTTCTTCGATCACACATTTGCCGGTCAATGGATTAAAGACTTTCATCAGTCCGGTCTGCTTATTCAGTTCAATCCGTACTTGGGCGGTGGTGAGGGTGATATATCCATCTTTCTCATCCACCGACAGTCCAGAAACCTTGCGTCGGGGCTGGTCTACAAGTATCTGCGCTTCAGGTTTCGCTTCGGGGTCACGGATGACGCCTCCGGAATTGTCCTGAAAGACACGGAAAATATTCTCTCCGTAAAAGTCGATAGTCATCCGTTGCTGGTTCGTGAACAATACATCAACCGTCGTCGGGTTTATTTTCTCTGCACGAAGGATTCCCGAAGTCTGTTCCTGGCAGACGGATGCCGAAGAAACATCACTCTGATCCGATGCTACGGATGCCTGTATGGAAGAAAGGGAAATTGGACATAATAATAAAATGGCGGTAATACGCCTGAGATGTCGTAAAGAGATGGGGGTTTCTTTTTTCATGTTTTTATTTATTTAGTATTAGACATTAAGTGCCTTTGTATATTCTTTTAAAAATGATATTAACTAATTCAGATGACATACTATAAGATTATTAGTGTCAGATTGTAAAATTACTCGTTTGGTAATAAATACACTTCATCTTTGGGTTACCCTAAATCAGAAGCTGTTTTATTATTATTTATTCACAAATCCCATAGGGATAAGCGGAGGTCAATAGCGTGTCACCTTATTCGTAGTCGCTTTCAGATACTCAAAGCGGTTGATCAATTCGCCCAGCTTCTTCGGGTATTTGGTTGCTACATTTTCCTGCTGCCCGATATCTTTTTTCAGATTATAGAGCTTATATCCATATCCCAAACCGATAAAGTCTCCGTCTTCCTTGCTATACGGATTATAATAAGGAGGAATCAGTGCCCAGTCACCCTGACGGTAGGCGTAATTGAACATTCCTTCAATGACAAGTTCTTCACGTCCTTTCTTGCTCTTGCCCAAAAAGGTGTCCAAGGTATTTTCACTGTCCAGCTTGTCCGGATAAGACTGCCCTAACAAGGCGGCAAAGGATGCCAGCAAATCCATCTGGCAGACGAATGCATCGGAAACCTGCGGTTTAACTGCTGCCGGCCAGCGAAGCATAAAAGGTATACGTGTACCTCCGTCGAACATACTTGTCTTTCCTCCGCGAAGCGGACCGGCTATCTTATGATCTCCTACCAGCTCCACTGCATCGTCTTTGTATCCGTCATCCAGTACCGGACCATTATCACTGGTCAGCACGACGATTGTATTTTCAGCCAATCCCAGTTTATCCAGTTCTTTCAGAAATTCGGATACACACCAGTCGGCTTCCAAGATAACATCCCCGCGGGGTCCCATCCCCGACTGACCTGCAAAACGTTCGTTAGGAACACGGGGTACGTGTGGCTGATGCAATCCGTAATAAAGAAAGAAAGGGGCATCTTTATGGTCATTGACAAATTGCTTCGCCTTGTTCAAAAACAATTCCGCCATTTCCTCGTCTTTCCATTGTGCCGCCTTACCACCTTTCTGAAATCCGATACGGGGCACCCCGTTGACTATCGAACCGGCATGTCCCACACTCGGGTGCATCCGGAGCAGTTCGGGATTATTCTTTCCGGTAGGTTCTCCCGGAAAATTCTGCCGGTAATCCACATACAACGGATCATTGGGGTCTAGCCCCACTACACGTCCGTTTTCGAGAAATACACATGGGACACGGTCGTTCGTTGCTGCTTGAATAAAGGAATAATCGTATCCTATTTCGGCAGCTCCCGGATGAACCTCTTTATTCCAGTCTACTTTACCGTCTCCCAATCCGATATGCCATTTACCTACAGAACCGGTAGCGTATCCGGCTTGTTTCATCAACTTGGGTAAAGTAATCTTCTGGGTGTCGATGATTAATGCCGCATTACCGGGCAGAATTTTTGCATCGGTATTTGTCCAGGGATAAAGACCGGTCATTACGGAATAGCGGCTTGGAGTAGAGGTTGCCGCTGTGCAAAAACCTTGTGTGAAACGGATTCCTTCATTCGCCACACGGTCCATGCCCGGTGTAGAAATACGATGAGCACCATAGCAACTCAAGTCACCGTATCCCAAATCATCGGCGACGATCAGGATTACATTCGGTTGCTGCTTGTCAGCCGGTCGTTCCTTCGGATGAGCTTGTCCGGCTGTCAGCGTAGTAGGCATTGAAGAAATGCCTGCCAAAGCATAAAAGGCTAAATTCGTGTTTTTCATAATATGGGGGTTTTATGTGTTTAAAATGATCTCAGGTAAGCGATCAATAGGATGCTGTTGCCGGAATTCCCGTTCGCTTTATCAATTCTACAATCCGGTCCAGTTCTTCATGAGTGGCTTTCTGCAAATCATGATCGGGAGTCTCCCTGTCAATCGTATAGATCATTACCTGACTGGGAGCTATCTCCTTGACTGCTTCCAGCCACGGGAGCACAAACTCATCGGATGTATTATTCATATCTTTCCCAAGGTAACTACCTTTCAGAAACATAGTCTGAATAATACAATTTCCTTTGAATTCTTTCATCTTTTCGATGATCTTCCTTACGGAATATTTCCCGTTGGGACGATCCAGGAGATGAATGTATTCTTCGTTCACCGTATCCAGCTTCAGGATATTATTATCTATCTTGTTCAATGCATCGAATACTGCAGGACGGTCAATGAAGGTAGAATTGCTCAATACACTTACTTTTGCATTCGGGAAATAGTGGTCACGAAGTGCCAGTGTATCTTCTATGATTTCCGGAAAATGAGGGTGGGCAGTCGGTTCACCGTTTCCGGCAAATGTGAGTACATCAGGGGCGGGACCGTTCTTCTGCATATCTTTCAGCTTTTCTTCCAGGGCGATGCGCACTTCTTCACGAGTGGGCAGATGCTTCTTCGGACGATGGTCGGCATTGAAGCCGCATTCACAATAAATGCAGTCGAACGAGCAGACTTTGCCGTCTTCCGGCAATAAGTTGATTCCCAAAGACACACCCAAGCGGCGGGAATGAACAGGGCCGAAGATGGGTGAAGGAAAAATAATAGTCATCTTTTTATTAATTGTTTTAATATGAGTTCAATATCAATACGAACGTTTATCACATCAAACTCACATTATTTTATCATTTACTATTTCATAATATCCAGAGGCAAAGATACTTTAAAACTTAATACGGAGTTGCATTTGTACGTCAGCTTTTTTATTTCCAAGGATTAAATCATTGCCGGAACCTATTTCATTCCGGTCGAGATAAACGGTTTCTCCGAATTTAGTTATAAACATCCAATGTTCATTCGGTTCATATCTCAGACGAACAGCACAGCGAAATCCACGGCCTTGAAAGGAAGGAGTGTAAAATGTATAAAGCAATCCCTTTTCTGATACATATACCCGCGAATCATAGTCGTCTGTAGAAAAATAACTGCCTTGAACGTCAGCAAACAGCCTGGTCCAAGGCAGTTGGGAGGACATCATTTGTGTAACTTGATATCCTTTACTAGCAGCCCTGTCTTGAGAATGAAAATGGTTGTAATCTAAAGTTGTACGACAGCTAAACACATCTCCATAAAAATAGTTCAAACGATATCGAAGTTGGTGATGAAAAATAGGAAGCGTTAGGTTTTCTTTGCTACCTGTCAAGTCACGCTCTTTCTGTTTATAACGATATTTCAAGTACATTGTCAGATTACTGTGCGGAGTAAACGTAGCCTGAAGCAATCCGTCCATACCTCGGGAAGGTTTACTGATCCGGTATTTCTTCCACGGGAAAGAAAACAGATCGAAGGAAGCAAGGACGTGCCAATGGCGGAAAGGGGAAGTTTCCAACCCCAGATAATATCCCTGTTCGTTTTGAACCGCACTTCCTTCTCCAAAAGAATGGGCGAACATAGCCCAATAATTATATGAGTAGTATCGTTGTACGATCATCAACTGAGTTCCTTCCACCGGTGAATACTGAAGACGGTTCAAAGTAGCACTGCCTTGTTTTCCCATAGCCGTCTCTCCTTGGAAAGAAAAGCGATGCCAGCGGTAAGCATAGTCTATTCCTAAATTGTAGAACTGATTTCCATGAATGTTGTATTGGGAATAACCTGTTAATTGCGGTTCATAAGGTCGGTTGAAAACATAGTAAATACCGGTGATACCCAGCCGGATACGGTTCTGTTGATAACTCACGTTTCCACCAGTCAGCTGCATGGTGAATACGTTCTTCTTATCGACTTCTTTCTGACTGCGGTGTAGTCCGGTTTTGTAGATAGAAGTTATTTCGCCATCGGTCAGCACACCGTCCAGCGAACGGTGTGAGTAAAAGCCGGATATACTCCATTGCTTTGTAATGCTTAAGGTTGCCGCCGCTCCCCGAAAATAATTAGTTTCGTCAGTAGAAGAATGTTTCCTGATTCCTCCGCTGCGGGTGTTGAAAGAAGAAGCATATACGGTCTTTCCCAGTAAGTAATCCGTGCTGATCACCAATCCCTGTCCGAAACTTAACCGATAGTTACCAACAGCCAATGTTTTTAACCGCCCACAATCTTTGAGTAAGAGATAAAAAGAATAATAATCATACCCTTGACGATTGTGCAGAGCAAAGAAAGGTTCTCCGGCATCCTTCTCCGCAACGAAACCTGCATAGAGCTGGTCGCGATAACGGAAAGCATACTTAACAGAGTTATAAACAGAAGGTCCCAAATAGGTATGTTCATAACCTTTTCGCTTGTAAAACGGTATATCTATGCGAGTTATCACTTCATTCTTTCCATACTTCATTGCGCTTTTCAACATAGTTTTCCACCGAAAAGACGACTCATTGTTAATCGCTTTGATACATACGAAAGGCAATAGATACTGAATAGTCTGCCTGTCCATATCCTCTATCAACTGAAGTTCATAAAGGGTTTTCATCTGCCCATGCACGTATATATAAGCCAGCAGATGTTCAATCTGAATATCACTGAGAAAAGGAAATTGTTCCAGTTGTTGACGGGTAGCCCGGTTTAAATCTACAGGTTCGTGAAGGCGGACGGACAGTTCTTCCAGTTCATTCTCCCAATTGGGTTCATTAACAGCATTATCAACACTATTATTAACAGATAAATCTTCAAAAATATCTTCTATAAGACTTTGAGAAGGGTTTTGAGCACTACAAGCAGGAATAATGAACAGGCTGTTTATAATACTTATCAACCGAAATAGTTGAGTAGTTTTCATCAATAAATTATTTGTTTACACCTTGCGTTTTTACAGACAAGGGCGCAAAGATACTTTAAATAGGTTAACATCGAAGAGAAATGTCTGAATAATAAAATTTTAATTCTATTTTTGTATCGTGAAAAGAAGGCTTAACATAGTAGTAATGACGCTGTTTGCTATTGTTTGTTGTTCGTTGCGCCTGCAAGCTCAAGATAAACAAAGCATCAATGGATATTTGGTTCCGATGTGTATCTACAATGGAGATACCATTCCATGTGTCCAGTTAAGGACTGTTTATATCTTCCGCCCGCTAAAATTCAAAAACGAAAAAGAACGGCTGGAATACTACCGGCTGGTACGTAACGTAAAAAAGGTATATCCTATCTCCAAAGAAATTAACCAGGCTATTATTGAAACTTACGAGTATCTTCAGACATTACCCAACGAGAAGGCTCGCCAAAAACATCTCAAACGGGTGGAAAAAGGACTGAAGGAACAATATACCGCACGGATGAAGAAACTCTCTTTTACACAAGGCAAACTCTTGATTAAATTGATAGACCGCCAAAGTAATTCCACCAGTTATGAACTGGTGAAAGCTTTTATGGGACCTTTCAAAGCAGGATTCTATCAGACATTTGCCGCACTGTTCGGTGCCAGTCTGAAAAAGGAATATGATCCGTTGGGAGAAGATAAACTGACGGAAAGAGTTGTGCTGCTGGTAGAGAACGGACAAATCTGATTCACCTTGTCATAAGGTTATCAACGTTGTTATTAACCATCATATTTCTATTAAATCTAATTCCACTATCACCATAGGAAAATTACCCTGCTTTATCTGACTTCCAGGGTATTAACACCTGACAAGTCAACTGTTAATAGTCTGTATGACAAGTATTAATAGTTGAGAAGTCAGCTATTAATAGCTGTGATGCCATCTGATAACAGCTTGAAACAGGATGGTTAATAAACACTGAATCAATCAGACTCAACCAAGAGTAAGTTGCTACAATATTCTTATCATCACACATAATTATGAACAGAAAAAAATAGTTGGTTAATAGCAAGTTAACTATGATATCAACCACTTATTAACTAATTATTAACCGACTGATTTTACACCGTCAACGCAGCTTTTTGAACAAATCCCAGATGACAATGCCCGTTGTTACAGACACGTTCAGAGAATGCTTGGTACCATATTGGGGAATCTCGATACAACCATCCGAATGATCAATCACTTCCTGTTGCACCCCTTTCACTTCATTTCCCATTACGATAGCGTACTTCTTCGTCTTGTCCAGTTCGAGTCGATCCAGCATAATGCTGCCTTCCGCCTGTTCTATCGAATAAACAATATATCCTTCTTTACGGAGGTTATCAACAGCATCAACAGCGTTATTAACATACTTCCAGTCAACAGTGAACTCTGCGCCCAAAGCCGTCTTATGCATTTCGGGGTGGGGAGGGGTAGCCGTTATTCCACACAGATAGATACACTCGATACGGAAAGCATCCGACGTGCGGAATACCGAACCTATATTATGCAGGCTACGAATATCATCCAGCACTACCACCAGAGGCAGTTTTTCTGCTTGTTTAAACTCTTCGGCACTGATACGGTTCAGCTCTGTTATTTTCAGTTTACGCATACGTCTTTTCTTTTATTATGTTCTTGTCCACAAAGGTAATTCTTTTCAGTTAACAAGGTGTTGATAACGGTTTAAAACCTGTCAAAACTATCGGCAAAGATTTTGAAAAATAATTCTTGCATTATTCAAAAGAAGGTATAAGGGGCCTTCATTATGAACATTCCAAAAAACAAAGACGAAACTTTCTATGCAGACATCAACATATTTTTCAGCACTTATCTGCCTGTTTATATCCATAAAGTTTTTAACTTTGCACTTTATCAACAGGGAGTTAATAGCAAACTTCCATTTGACGGCATTTAACGATGCTTTCATTGATAATGAAGCAAGTAGAATAGGATATCTTGCCCTTTACATCAG